>Ga0137429_1000005_pt1 | contig 242655 bp, 160 predicted proteins | sample EasRivERMZT736_2_FD_102304 | JGI IMG/M metagenome (GOLD analysis project Ga0137429, IMG submission 102304) | Soil microbial communities from meander-bound floodplain in the East River, Colorado, USA - East River MetaG ERMZT736_2 | ecosystem: Environmental > Terrestrial > Soil > Floodplain ...
ACGACACGGTAGAGGATTACGGTGTCATCGCAGTGCAAATCCACGGCGGCCCGCCGAGTGAGGCATGGTATAAAGACATCACCCTTGAGGAACTGCCCTAGCCGCCAACGAAAGTAGAACACGCGCCAGATTTTGAATTATGTGCGAAGTGCGGACTTTCAGTGGCGGCTTCGTCCTCTGCCAGGACACCGAGAACAACACGTTCGCCCTGTGGGAAAAAAACGAAAATGCAAAATAGGTGTCCTGCGGAAGGGCGCTCATTCGTCGTCTGATTGACGCGGATAAACTATCAACCATCAAAAAAAGAACTGTAAATATGAGCACAGAAACAAACACAGGATACATCCTGTTATTCCGAGGCACACACTGGGATAAAGGTCTCTCTCCCGAGGAAATCCAAAAGGCCACCGGTCAGTTCATGGCCTGGTTCGAACGATTGACCCAGCAAGGGAAAGTTAAAGCCGGCCAGCCCCTCGCGCACGAGGGCAAAATCGTGTCCGGCAAAAAAGGGCGGACGGTGGCCGACGGTCCTTTCGCCGAATCCAAGGAAGCCATCGGGGGTTATTTCCTGCTGCAAGTGGCGAACCTCGATGAAGCGGTGGCCATCGCCAGGGAGTGCCCGATCCTTGATTACGGTTCCAGCGTCGAAGTCAGGCCCGTGGCCGAGCAGTGTCCGCAGATGCAACGCGCCAACGAACAGCTCGCCCACGCCACGGCTTAACCGTTGAGAAATCTTCGTCGCGCAGGAACAGGCACCCAGGCATTCCTGGGCTTGAGAAATGGAAGTCCGAGCTGCATCGCGCCGACTTTGCCGCGATAAACGGGGCGCCAAGCATGTGAGCACACTACAAGAGCAGGTCCACACGCCGCCAGCCGGGGAGGTTTCCCGGTTGGCGGAACATCTTTTTCGCCATGAGGCAGGAAAGCTCGTTTCCGTTCTGACCGGAATCTTTGGCCTCGAGCGCCTCCAATTGGCCGAGGACGTCGTTCAAGAAGCGCTGGTTCGGGCGTTGCAGACCTGGCCCTATTATGGGATCCCCAAAAATCCCGCCGCCTGGATCACGCAAACGGCAAAGAACCTTGCCTTGGATTTGATTCGCCGCGAAAAGCTTTTCCACGACAAACAACCGCAGATCATCGCCTTCGTGGAACAGTGGTCGGCTGATGGCGGAGGCGACGCCGCGCGGTTCGACTCCGAACTCAAGGACGATCGCCTGCGCCTCATGTTCGTGTGTTGCAATCCGGTCCTTCCACAGGAGGCACAGACGGCGCTGGCTCTCAAAACACTGTGCGGCTTCGGCACTGCGGAGATCGCGAAAGCCTTTCTCACGACGGAGGCAGCTATTGCCAAACGGCTGACGCGGGCCAGGCAGAAAGTTCGCGAGCGGCACATCCAATTTGAGATTCCCTCCGGCCAGGAATTGTCCGCGCGCCTCGACGGTGTGCTGCAAACCCTCTACCTGCTGTTCAACGAAGGTTACAATGCTTCCAGCGGCGAAAACTTGATCCGGGCCGAACTTTGCCAGGAGGCGATCCGTCTGGCGACGCTGCTGGCGGAGCACCCGGCCGGCAATCAACCGCGCACGCACGCTTTGCTCGCGCTGATGTTCCTGAACGCGGCGCGCCTGCCCGCTCGAGTGGACTTGGACGGAAACATTCTTCGCCTCAAGGAGCAGGATCGTTCACGCTGGAACCGGGGCATGATCGAACGGGGAATCCTGCACCTGGGCCAGTCCGCAGCCGGAGAGGAACTGAGCGAGTACCATCTTCAAGCCGGCATCGCCGCCTGCCACTGCAGCGCGCGTGATTACGAGTCAACCGATTGGCCCCGCATCCTGTCCTTGTACGACCGACTGGCGGAGATGGACGGTTCTCCAGTCGTGGCCCTCAATCGGGCTGTGGCGGTTGCGAACGTGCGCGGTCCGAAAGCAGGCATTGAAGCGGTCGAGGCCATTGAGGACCAGGGAACGTTGGAGGCGTATTATCTGTTTTATGCCGTCCTTGGCGAGTTCGAGTCGCAACGGAACAATTTTCCAGCTGCCGCGAACCATTTTCGAAAGGCGCTCCAACTCACCGGGGTGAAGTCAGAACAGTCATTGTTGTCGAAACGACTTTGGGATTGTGAACGGCAAAGTCTGCGAACCATGAGCGTTTGATCGTTTGATCTGCTATCCCCTCCATGACCATCTCAGCAACTGGAATGTGAACTGTCGGCGCGCCAGCGGCACGCTGATTCCAGCAACGCACTTCATCACCACCACGATCCTCGCTGCGTTTGCGAGCGCCCCACGGACGCATCAGTCCAGTACAAGCTCGCAATGACAACCTCGACTCGATAGTCCGAGCCATGCTCCCACTGGCGCAACGCCTCATCAACGACCACCTGAGCTTCCGTAAGCACTCTCCGTCGCAAAGCGGGGGTCTCCGATAACGACTGCTCCCCCAGGCTGCTCAACATCTCTGACAATCGCGCCGCGACACGAGCTTCCAAACGCCGCAGAATCTGCTCCGCCTCATAAGGACTGGAATAAGTCGTCTTGCGCACGTTCACAACGGCGGCCGGCGCGACGTGCAAGTTCTGATAGGGCGCGTTCACTCCCCGCAGCGGCAATGAAACCACGACCTCATCGAACATTACCCGAGCACGGTCGCCCACCGAATATGCCGAAGCTGTGCCTTCCGCGGGCGGCGTTGTGACGCAACCGGAAGCGAGGGCAAGAAGTGCTAAGCAACTGAAAAGTTGGGTTCGATTATTCATGACGTGCGGTGCGTCGAAGCTCAGCGACGCCGAAACCGTGAGCGTGGACCACGCGAGGTTCTCGGCAAACTGAAGGCACCCGCCGGCGTTAGCTTAGGCGGCATCGCCAAGTTTGGCTCCAATACTCTCAAAAAATCAATGGCCAGTTTACGGTGCGTCCTTCGCGTTCCCCGCCGTCTCTTGGAGCAGTTTCTCCAGAGCCGCGTCGATTGCCTTCGCGCCGGGAGCACCAGCCCATTTGTACCGGATCACGCCTTTGGGGTCGATGATGTAGTATGTCGGCGTGCCGGCGGGCTTCCACTTGTCGGCGATGTCTCCCCGGTCCACAAACGAACGCCAGTTCAACTGCTCTTTGACCATCACTTTCTTGACGACGCTGGCGTCATCGCCGCTGTTGTTGAGATGGACCCCGATCAGGGCGAAGGGCTTGTCTTTCAGGTTTTTCACGAGCGACCGCTCGTGGGGCCACTGGGCCATTCACGTCCGTCACAAACGATAACCAGAAGTCGAGCAGGACAACCTTGTCGCTTCGGATATGGTCGCGTCGCAACTGCGCCAGTGCCCTCTCTCCGGGACTGTCTTTGCCGCCCACCGGAAAGGCAGTCCCGTTGACGATCGACACCGTTTGGATGAGTGCCTCCAACGCGACCGGATCGTTCGGGTTTTCCTCGGCCAACTCCAGGAATCTCAGCGGATGCTTCGCCAGACTCGCCTGGACCTGCTTGCGTTCCTCGGCAGTCCTGACCTTTGACAAATCTTCCGCATCCTGACGCTCCCTGAGAAGCGCCTGGAATTTCTCCGCTGGCGTGGCTGGCTTGTTCTGGCTTTGGGTCTGGGCGACTGCCACCGACCCAACCGCGCTGACCGCAACGATGGCAAGGAGGCAACCCGCGTATGACAGTAGTCGCTTCATCAATGTTGCAGTGCCGCCAACGATCCAAGCTCAGCGACGGCGGCCACGAGGCGCGTCGATTGCAACCACTCCAATTCAATGGCTGCACTGTAACTCAGCTTAAAGACAGAAAGCGACAACAAACCCAAAATTCAGGAAGTAGCCTTTGAATTGGAATGTTCGCCTGTAAACGTGCCACGCGAGCCGACAGAAAACGAGAAAGGTGAACGTCATGGTTAGGCGGCCTGTTACTTCAGTCCCAGCACTTTGCCGCCAGCCAGGAGGCGAATCGCCTCCTTGAGACGTCTGAGTTTCGTGTGCTCGCGCTTGGCGGCCTCAATCCAGGCGAGATACCGCCGCCGTTGCGAGGGTGCCAACGCTTCGAAGTGGTGCAAGGCTCTCGGGTGTTTCCTCAACTCTGCCTGGATGTAGGCCGGAAGCTTTGAAGGCATCGGAAGCCGCGGTGGTCGAGGGCCATAGCCGCGGTCGGTAGGGGACCGTTCGATCCCAGGCGGTTTCAATCGCCCGCTGGCTTTGAGTTCGGCGTAGCGTTGCCGATTCACGGTGGACCATCGGCTGTTCGCTTTGCGCGGCGTGAACTTCAGTGCGTACCTCCGGTCGTCCAGGCGTTTGACGAGACTGTCCACCCAGCCAAAGCACAGTGCCTCGTCGCGCGCGTCCCTGTAGGCGATTGACGCAACGCCGGTGTGTCGCTTGTGAAAGATCAGCCAGACCTCTGACGCCGATGCATGATGCTCGGTGAGCCATTCGCGCCACTGGTCGAGTGTCCGCACAAGCAATGTCTTCATGGTTTCGCAGGGCTACACCAAAGATGGCTCGGGGGGATTTAACGCCCGCTCGGCGGCGCTACGAGCGCGCCCGTCGCCCGGAGCGGCCGGCTGTACCGGCCGGGCGGATCAACGCTGACGTTGCCATTGGCGTCAATCAGGCCCCGCCTGAAGACGATCGACGAGATGTGCCCCTCACCGGTCGCACGCAGACTCATGACGAACCTGACCGAGCCCGGCGGAACGTTCGCCTGGTCAATGGCTGGAACCATTGACGGGTTGAACAAGGCTGCGGACTCGATCGCATATTCCATTGTAAAACAGGCGCCGATAAACCTGCGCCGCCCGTCGCTAATCGGCCGGTCGATCGAAATGTGATGTTTAACGGCCTCGTAGTGCTCGAGAAAGACGGCGTCAATGTCTGGGTGGATCGGCCGGAAATCGCGCTCGAGGTTGGCAACGAGAGCCGCGACTTCTGTCTCGGGAACCGCGAGCAAGCGGCCAACAACATCCCGGATCCGATTCTCCTCTCCCGGGCCAAAGTAACGAGTGATGACCCGACTTGCATCCGGGAGCAATTGGATCGGCAAGCGTCTTACATGCACACTCATAAGAAACCCCTATGGCAAGTTGGTCCGCCAAGCAGCGGAGCATCGCCTCGGTGTCGATGGAACCAACCATTCGGCTTCCGATGAGATGCTCGACCATCTCCATTGGAATGTCGAAGATGAACGTCTCGGACTTACCCTCGATGTCTAGTTGCCGAGCCTTTTGCGCGAATGCGATGTTAGCGGCATAATCAGCTCGCCTCAGTGCAGGCTGCCACATGTAGAGCAGTGCGCCCATAACCACGAAGGACAAAGCCAAAGTGACCAACGTTTTCATCGGGAAGCGTCTGCTCCGCTCAATGTTATCCTTTTTTCGTTAGGCCGCCGTCGTTTCCAAATCTGTCTGTGCAAGTGCCTGCTCATACAAACTCCTGCTGCGTGTGACGAAGATAAGCCATCGGTCGCCGAGACCCAAGTAAGAATCAGGCCGCACTACCTCCAACTGTGACCAAAGCTTAGCTGGCAGAAAATCGTCCGGCGGCTCGGTGAGAGTGAATCCGTAATAGTTGATGACCGGCTCCCAACTCGACAACTCGGTGGGCGAATCGAAAACCAGCCACTCCTCAAAGCAGTAGTGGGGAATCGAGCCAACGTCCGTAACTCGCGGGCTGTATGTGAAAGCGCCGACCGAACGCCAACCCTGTTGCTGCTCGTCCTCTGACGGGCAAAGTCTGCCACTGTCGAAGCTCGTATTGACGAGATGCCGACCGTGCACGATCTCCGGGACGCGCTCAAGCAGCGTGTCGATGAACGCGCTCTCCCACTGCACCCAAAAGTAGTCCTTGTAGTGACCGGAGTTCATGCGGCGTGCGCAGGCGGCCTACGAACCAGGAGGCTGGCGGCGGTGTCTGGAGCGCCCTTGTTAGGGGGCATGATTATCTCTCTGTCCATAGTCTTTTGATTTTATCCTTCTGTGCAACGGGAATGTCCACGTGATCGGCGTACAATGTAACCTGCAAGTGATTCCAATGAGTGCTTGCGGATGGACTGCCGGGAAAGTGGCGACCGGCGATGGTCGTGAGAATCACATGTGCCGCAACAAAGCGCGAACTGTCATCCAATGCAGCAATGAGAGATCGGCGACAGCGCGAGCCAAGGGCTACGAGGCGACGCTCGGGCTCACCCATGTTCATGGCCCCGATACCGCCGGTACCTGCAGCATCCCACTGGATATGATCGTTGCGAATTTGTGCGACAAGGGTTTCGCAATCCTCGTGGTGCGCAGTGCATCCAAAGACAATGAAGAGAACGGACATGGAAATGAGCGTGCGCATTGCCGCCTAACCTAAAAAGCTCAGCCTTTTTTCGTTAGGCCACATGTCAGAAATGTCTCGTCGCATAACTCAACATGTCTCCATCTTTGAGATGAATATCGCGCAACTGCTCTGTGCGAGAAAGTGAATACCGCTGCTTCTGCTCAGGATGTCCCCGGGGAGTCAGATATACAACTGAGGGACTCATGTGGCAGGTGGAGCAGACGCGGAGTCCGCCGGCCAAAGCCGGAAGACTCTCTACCGCCGCTCCTCCATCAACGTAATACTGTCCGGGCTGCTCAACGTCTCCCGCGATAGCGATCACAATCTTGCCTGAGCCTGGCTGCCCAAATGGAGCACGAGCTACCGGCTGCGTATGACAGCCAACTGAGACAAGAGCGATAAAAAGGATAAGCGCTCTCATGTGGCCTAGACAGTATGGCTGGCGATGAAAGCAAGAAAGGTGTCTGCTTTCCGGGAACCTGGATTGCGCCCCGACGCGTGCTCCGGTCAATGCTATCCTTTGTTCGTTAGGCGTTGAGTCAATTGATATGCTTATTCTGTGTGGCTCCACTGCATCTCAGGATAGAGGAAGTTGTCTGCCTTCTTGAGCTTCTGCACCAACTGTTCACGGGTCATGCGCTCTGGCTGCCCCCTGCGTCTGGCACTCACCACAGCCAAATTGGTAATAGCCGACCGGAAGTAATGCTCCGCCCTCTCCGCATCCCCAACGTGCGAGTAAAGTTTCATGAGTCGTGCATCAGTCCAACCAAAAACATACTCATACTCGAAACCGGTTATCCCGTTTGATTTCCACTGTTCATGGAGGCCACGGTATGCCAAAAGCGCCTTCTCAGCGACCTTGGGATCGTTGGAGCAATAACCTCGCCTCAACTCCTCTTCCGAAGCTTTGATGTCGGCAGGCGACACAGTCTTCTGGGTACATGAGCAAAGGATGAACATGAAGGCGAGAAGTGGTAGCAAAGCGTTTAGCATGATGATGGCCGATTTCGCCTAGCGGAACAAAGAGCGCTCCCCGGCGTTGGCTGCGATTTTGTTAGGTGTCACGATTTTCATGGGTAAGCTTTCTGGACCAACCAAGTCCAAGTTTTGCCTCGCCGATGCGCCATCCCGCAAACAATGCCGAAAGGGTCAAGGCGCTGCGGCTCGGTGCATGGAAGTATCATCATGTGTGAGCCATCTGCCAAGTCATACTCCATGAAAATCACGCCTCGGCCCGTTAGTCGGTCCGGTGGGCCAAGTCGGTTCGTAACAGTTTGAATGCTGAGTGAGGGCTGGATGAAATGAAACTGCTCTTCTGTTCGATTGGTGCGTGAGTGCTGGCAGCCAAACCCAACGAGCAACGCAAGGAACACACTGCATGCCAAACTTTGCGAATTTGCGCGAGACGTAAGCGACATGGTGGCTCGGAAAGGCTAACGACCCAATATAGGTGATCCGAAGTTCTTCATGGGCTGCCAGCGAGTGGCTTGGAAAGCGCGTGCTCCGGTCGTTGCTATCCTTTTTTCGTTAGGCCGCACTGATTTCATCGCAGTACACCTCCCGGATACACAAAATACACTCGGTTGGTAAGCCCATCGGCTGCGATGCTGTCGATAGTCTCGTGGATTTCAAGACCCGGGCTAATGGCGATCACAGAGTACTGTGTAAGGAGGCCGGGGTATCTCCATGCAACCCACGCTCTCTGGGCTCTCCGCACAGCATCGAGGTTCGTAGCACCCATGATAACAACCTCACGCTCTGAAGAGGAACCATCGCCGCCGGAAAACCTGATGTGAGACGGAACTTTTGGTCCGCGCTCTCGACAGCCGACAAGCACAGCAGCGAAAAGAACCAGCAACGATATTCTCATGTGTGCTCCGGTCAATGCTATCCTTTTCTCGTTAGGCGGCATATCTCACTTATCAGATTTTACTTTCCTGATGATCCAATTTCCGAGTGTTGGCACCCGGACTCGGTCAGGAGCACCAGCCGCAACGAACACTCCGCTCGTACTTTGCTGGAATAAATCTGGCGAAAGATACAAATCCTGCGGTTCGTATTTGTGGACGGTTGCGCGGGTCTTGATTACTTGGCCATCACTCGCCAGGAAAGTCATGTAGCTCTCAAGGATTTCTCCGCTATGGCCGCTCACCGGCTTAAGATCGGCCTGATGTATTGCGCTTTGCACCTCAACCAAATCAGGCACATTTGTCACCACTATCTCCCACTTTTCTCGCGAAGAGGGATACGGCTGGATGATGATTTTCTTCAAAGATTTAATCTCCTGCATTGTTCGCAGAAAATCCTTTTGGCCGTCCGACGGGGTCATCTGTTTCCAAATCGCGAACACAAACAAACTCGTGAGAAGAATTCCGTAAATTGCGTAGCGCAGCTTCATGGTATCCCAATGCGGCCTAACGACCCGGGTCTCCGCCACGCCGGGCCAAGAGACGTGAACCAAATCCGAGTTTTCACACAGCCTCGCGCGTGGTTAGGTCGCGTTCGCATGTGATGAAAGCGCGCTCGAATGTGCTCTCGACTGCAATCTCCGCCAAAGCCACAGCAGTGCTGCCTGCACAGCGGCGAAGACAAGCGCGATGATGAATCCGTAGATAATCCGGTCTGCCAATGTCGCGTGCTCTTTGATCATCCTGCTGCCGTCCCGATAAACCACATACAAGTTGAAGTCGCCGAACCAGCCGAAGAACAGCCAACCGAGCAGGAGCGTGACGACGAAGACTGGGTTAGGTCGCGTTCTCATTCTTTCTTCGTCTCGCCCTGGCTTGCTCATAGGCCCGCTCGACCGTTGCCAACAAAGTCCTGCCACTGCTCCTTCGTGTAGCTTTCGGTGGGTCTGGAATGACAACAGCGTTTAACACGGACTCACCGTCCAGCTGCCAAAAGTTCTCGGAGTCTTGAACAACCAATCTTTTGATTTTGCTCATAGCGCAGTGCCGTGCGAAGCGGCACCGGGTAGGCGCAGGCAGTTAACCCGCCCACGCCCCCCTAAGAACCGTGCGTGAAAGTTTCCCTTCACACGGCTCGAGCCTTGCTAAGAACATCCCGGTTGTCGGGTGTTCCATTACTCGATAAGTTCGATGCATCTTACGGCGCATCGTAATCCTCTCGGGTAACTTGGCAATACTGGTATGCGGCCGTCTGCGCTGTGCTCCTTTGGGCGACAGCTCCGGGACGCACCAGGCGACGGGCGTCGCTCGTCATTTGCTTTTCCCGGTTTGAGGCGGTTCCACATACTCTTTTGCCATTCAAGACCAGACCGACGTGGGCATATCCGGCGCATTACACGCTGGCGTTGGCTTCTTCGGTCCTCTCCATGCTGCGCCTGCTGTTCCTGCCTTGCGGTTGGAATGGCCATCGACGGCGTGGCCCAGGCTGGCAGCGTTTCCATGTTCTGCATTCGACACGGGATGGATTTAGGTTCGCTCTGTACACCGGCAGTCTTGCTGTTCGCGTCGGGCGACGTTAGAGCGCCCGAACCGGACTGCGTGCCTGTTGGCTCAAGCCTTAAACAGCCTCGTGTGGCTTGTTCTCTGTGACGATGCTTGTGAGCGTTCAATAGTTTAACCATGTCCTCCGATTCTAGTTCGCCCCCGGAGTGAGGCTTCCAGGTTTGCTACATTGTTGGGAAGGCTTCACACCTCTGACAGTAGTGACCGAGACCACCGCCCGTCAGACGCATGCTTCCGTAGAATACCTGCGGCGACACGCAGGGCTTGATCAAGATTTGCATCCAGCCAAGCAGTATCGAATGCAACTTCATGTCGCAACTAACGACCAGAGTCTCAGCCACGCCGGGCCAAGAGACGTGAATGGCGCAGCGGAACTACAAACAGCATGGTTAGGCGGCGTGAAAGTCATCATCGTCGTCGTTCCTGAACCAGTCCTCGCGGATGACGTCGGCAACCGCTGCCCACATGCCGCTGAGGTAACCTGAGAATGCGAAGCACCACGCACTGAACAGACAGAGCACCCAACGAGAGTGCGCGATGTGCTCCAAAACGGGCGGCCAGATCAGAGTCGCAACCGCTGCGCAGAGACCGAGAATCCAAAACGCACCGCTCCACACTCGCTGCCGCATCGATGGTGTCCGGTAGTGCATGATGTGTGACGCCGATTAACGATCAGAGCTCAGCCACGCCAGGCCAATGGCAATCGAATCGCACCAAGACGCTCGAACGGCGTTGCTCTGCAGCGGGATTGTTAGGCCGCTCTTCATTGGCCTGATTTTGGACCACATCAATATCTCCTTCCAACACATTATTCGTCTCGATGCGCTCACGAACGGTGTTCTGCTCATCCACTACAAAACGATAGTGGTATCGTGCAGCATTGGTCGGTTGCCAATGGAAATGTCCCCCTGAGCTTCCGTAGGATGTAGTGCGACCTGGGAGCAGATCAGACGTGCCATGGTCGAAGCTGATGAGCCGAGCATTCAAATAAAGGTCAACCTGGTACGTGCGGCCAAGAACCGTGTTCGTGCCATTGTTTCTGACAGTATAGTTGAACACCACTTTGTCTCCGACTCGAACCGGATTGGGCTTGTACGCCAAGGAAGCAGCCTCAAGATCAAAGTCTCCCGTTGATGGCGTGGTTGGCCGAGAACAGGATGACATTGCCAGGGCCAGCGCGAGCATTATCCGGATATCGTATTTAGTGCGCATTGGGCGGCCTAGACCCAAGCTCAGCACGCCGGGCCGGTGAACGTGGGACGTGGTGAGGGTTCTCGATAAACCGAAGGCGCTCCCCGGCGTTGGCTGCAGCGATTTAGGCCACATGTCGCCTCCTCAAAATCATGATGAGTGTAACAAGCACGACAGAGTAAAGCACAATGCCGACGAGCGGGCCAAACAACTGCAAAATCCCGATGCTGCCCACGTCTCCGGAACAAATGGCAAAAGCACCAAGCCGCCAACTCTGCCGTAAATCGTCCACACAGCAGTCTGAAACCAATCCGTAGCGCCATGTGAAGCTGCAGCGAGGGCGAAGTACACGACGTAGAGCACGAACTGAGCGCCGAACACCCAAGCAAGCAACCGCAGGAATGTAAATCGGCGTCGCATGAGCGGCTTTACGATCCAAGCTCAGCGACTCGGCCCGCGAGACGCGTGGATTGCAACCAGAGCGTGATGGTACGGAGAGGCCGACGGTTCATATCAAAAAGTATCCACCCACCGGCTGCGTTCGTAAAGCTCGTTAAGGTCTCCCGTCGCTGAATCGAACTCGAAAACAACCCAACGGCCACTGCCGATCGGATCGAGGCGCCGGGTGAAAGTCACAGTCACCGTGCGACCATCGTCAGACTGTGTCTTCGTCGGTGCGATGCTACTATCGTATCCGTCTGCAATAACAACTCTGCCCTACCATCGCGCTGTTTCAGAAAGCGTGTTCGCATCCCAAGAATTGCTCGCTGGACGTACCAGTCCAACTGCTCGTCAGTGAGTCGCTGACCGCTAACAAACGGCGGGCCGTCTCCGCGCGGCGGCAAAGGAGTAACGGCGGCGCGATGGTTGTCGTGGGCACAGCTTGCAACGGTCAGAAGCATCGAAACAGCAATGAGTGCACGGTGCACGGTAGTCGCCGGGCCAAAAGACGTGAACTGCGCTGCGGAACCCAACACCCTCGGCGCGCCTGCTCCGGTCAATGCTATCCTTTTTTCGTTAGGCGTCATTTGGTAATGCTCCGATAAAAGGGCTCTGCCTCTCCGTAAGCTAATGAAACGGCACGCGGCCCGGTCTGCACATTCAGCGCCCATGTGCTCGTCTGCACCAGGCTCGCCTGTCTGCCCCAACCGTCATCAAAAAGAAGTGCTCCATCAAGAGCGACGAAACTCTGCTCCGGATGAAAGGTCCACTTTCCTGTATTCGTGCGAGCCGTGCTGCCCGCGGTGAACACCTGCTCATAGCTGCCGTCGGTGCGAAGATGCAACATCTCAGTGCCATACGAACGCCGTGCTGAATATACGCCCGGAATATCAGTCGCCTTTGGCTTGCTGCACGCACAAAGCAAACAACAGAAGAAAGCGATGGTCGCAAACGTACGCATGACGCCTAGACCAGAGCTCAGCCACGCCGGGCCAAGAGACGTGAACCGCGTAGCGGAACTACCAACGCTCCCCGGCGTTGGCTGCAGCGATTTTTCGTTAGGCGTCATCATTGGACTGTAATACTGTCTCCTCCGTGGCGTGTCCACTGAGTCTTCGGCTCCGGTGTGCCGATGGCTGTGACGGCAAAGGCTGGCGCTCCGCTAACCTCCAGCCAAACCTGCTGCGTGCTGCTGGTCTGAAAATAAATCCGGCTCGCTCCAGTGCCTCCATAATACACTCGGCCCCAATCAAAAGAGCGGGGACGCATCTGGGCAATCGCGTCCTCCGCCCGCATGCCGACACGAAGCTCGCCCACGGTGCGGTAGGTAGTTCGGTGTGCAGAACAGCCCGAGAGGAGAGCGACGGCGAAGATAAATGGTGCGACGCGTGTCATGACGCCTAACATTCTAAGTCAGCTTCAGAACCGATGCCGTATTGAGAATCATACCAGGACAGTATTTTTTGCTTTCTTTTGTGTCCAGACCATTTAGGCAACGAAGGTCAATCCGTATTGCAAATGGCAAATGCATCGCATCCCCAAGGCTCTGATCGGGTCCGTGAAGTCATGAGCTTATCCGCTAGGGATCTTCACTGAGTTTCGCCCAACACCAGCAGCGCTTTGATCCCATGGCCCCAAGAAATAATATTTGAGATATTGCCCAATTCAGTCGGCGCCAAAAAAAGCGCGTGCATGAGCCAAACCAGCTTTGCCGCAGTGTGTCCGACGAAACGCCCAGGACGGCGGCCATCATTGCGCGAGACCAATTCATGCTGACCGCATCATGTTTCAATCTTTACCCTATTGGGGAGCGATTTTCCAAGAAATTGCCGTTGAGTCGCGCACGCATACCTTATGACGCGTCCAGATGCGACCCCCGGCAACCCCGCTCCCCCCCCGCCAGTGGTAAAACCTCAATCCCGATTGACTGGTACAACATGCCCATTTCAATCACGACGGATTTGCTTTGCCAATTCACGTCGGAGTACTCCGCGGCGTACTTCCACGGCGAATTTGTTCAACTGCTCTGCCGATCAAAAGGGGAGATGGAGATAACGGTGAACGTGCTTAAACAAGAGGAAACGATTTAAGGATTTGGTAGCACTTGCAGGTAGCACTTTGCCTATTCCATCGGTGCATAAGTGAAGAAACCATTGATTCTATTGGGTGGATTTGAACTGGTGGCTGGAGCCGGAATCGAACCAGCGACACAAGGATTTTCAGTCCTCTGCTCTACCGACTGAGCTATCCAGCCACTGCGGAAACAGCGGGACATTGAAGTTCTCTTCCACCGTTTTAGCAAGGGATTTCCATAAAATTTTGCGCGTGCTTCTTTGCCTTGCCTGAGAGAGGATTTGTCAGATTTTCGCCGGTAATGGATTCGCTCCTATGAAACACGAAGCATTTTCCCCGTGGTCGCGCCGCAAATTCCTGAAAACATCCGTTTGTCTGGCTGGCGCTGCTGCTGTCGAAAGCGGCTCACTGCCGGCGGGCGAATCGCCTTCCCCAGGGAAGTTCAAAGCCGCGGTCATCGGCCACACCGGGAAGGGAAATTATGGCCATGAGCTGGACGTGATCTTCAACGGGCGCTCTCCGATCGAAGTTGTGGCGGTAGCCGATCCGGATGCGGCGGGAAGGGCCAAAGCGATGGAGCGCTGCAAAGCCCTTCGTGAATACGCGGATTACCGCCAGATGTTGGAAAAGGAAAAGCCGCACTTGGTTTGTGTGGCGCCACGATGGACCGACCAGCATCACGCCATGGCGCTCGCCGCTTTGCAGGGCGGGGCGCACGTCTGCCTGGAAAAACCCTTCACTCAGACACTGGCCGAGGCGGATGATCTCCTGGCCGTGGCGGACAAGTCAGGCCTCAAAATTGCCGTAGCCCATCAGATGCGCCTCGCTCCCAGCATTCAGTTTCTCAAAAAGTCGATCAACGATGGCGCCCTCGGCCAGCTTCTGGAAATCCGCGCCCATGGCAAACAGGACAGTCGTGCCGGCGGTGAAGACATGCTGGTGCTGGGCACGCATCTGTTTGATTTGATGCGGCTCTTTGCCGGAGATGCGCTCTGGTGCACGGCGCGCATTTTGCAGGCGGGCAGGGAAGTCACGCCGAAGGATGCCAGAAGACCGACGGAAAATATCGGACCCGTGATCGGCGACGAGATCGAAGCTCACTTTGCGTTTTCCAATGGCGTCAATGGCAGCTTCACCAGCCGGGGAAGTTACCGTCAAACCGCCGGCCATTGGGGCATGCAACTGATCGGAACCAAAGGCACGGTAAGAATCCTGGCGGATGTTTACCCCAATGTGTTCGCGTTAAAGCCCGGTGACTGGGACACTGCCGGCAAAGCGGACGAATGGCGGCGCCTGGAAGGCGACCCCACCCTGGCGCTCTCAGCGTCCGAGCGCCATTTTACGTATGCCAACAAGCGCCTGGTGGATGATTGGCTGGAGAGCATTCGCGCCCATCGCGAACCGGCATGCAGCGGTCGCGTAGCGATGAAATCGCTCGAAATGATCATGGCGGTGTTTCAAGCGGGCGTTACACGCGAACGCGTCACCATTCCGATGACGCAGCGTCAGCATCCGTTGCCCCTATGAAAGCATTTCTATTCAAAGTAACTCTTTGTCTTTCCACCTGGTCTTGTGCCACAACACTGACTGCAGGGCTCGCCGACAAGACGCTCGACATTTACTGGATTGACTCGGAGGGCGGTGGCTCGACGCTCATTGTGTCGCCCCTGGACGAATCGGTCTTGATCGATTCAGGCAATCCAGGTGCGCGCGACTCCGGTCGCATCCACAAAGTCGCTCAGGTCGCCGGATTGAAGAAAATCGATCACCTGGTGACCACGCACTTTCACACGGATCATTTTGGAGGCGCGGCGGAGTTGTCCGTCCTGATCCCCATCGGCAACGTTTACGACCATGGCATTCCCGAACAGAATCCTGATAACAATCCGCGGGACACGCGCTGGCCGCTGCTGAGCAAACCTTACCGCGAGTTCAAGGCGGACCAGCGGAACGTGCTCCAGGCCGGCGAGGAGATCAAACTCAAGCAACCAGAGAACGCTCCGAAGCTTGGCCTCCGCTGTTTCGCAGCGAAGCAAAGATTCATCGCCGCACCGGCTTCAGCAACAAACAACCCGCTTTGCGCGGCGCGAACAATCAAGGATAAGGACACTTCCGACAATGCCAACAGCATCGTGCTGGTCCTCGAGTATGGGCCATTCCGCTTCTTCGACGGCGGCGATTTGACATGGAACACAGAAGGCGAACTGGTTTGTCCAATCAATCGCGTGGGGGCGGTGGATGTTTACCAGGTGAACCACCATGGCTTGGATGTCAGCAGCAACCCGATTCTGGTGCGCAGCCTGACACCGACCGTTTCGGTGATGAACAATGGCGCCCGGAAGGGGACGAGCAAGGTGGCCATGGATGCTTTGAAAGCCACGCCATCCATTCAGGCGATGTATCAGGTGCACAAAAACGTGCGCGAGGATAAGGAGAATAACACTGCCGATGAGTTCATCGCGAACCTTCCTGAAAAATGTGAAGGTCATTACATCAAGCTCTCAGTCGATCCATCCGGCAAATCCTACACGGTGAGCATTCCGGCCAATGGCCACAAGCGCGCCTTTCAGACCACAACGAAGTGACCGTGTGTAGGGGGCATTTTGAGGGGGTGTTGCCCAAATCTCGACTGCAACGTCCCGGGAGGGCGAGGCTCCTGACGAGCCCTGTTTTGCTGGTCATTTTTGCTCCACCATGGCTCGCGAGGACGCTCGCCCTCCCCTGAGATGATTTGGGCAACACACCCGCAAGATGCGCCCGTGCGGGTGCTGTGCGGTTTTTGTTTTGACGGCCCAGTTGCGATTTGGTCTATTTCCGGCGCGTCATTTCTACTGACGGACATGCACGGTTGGTTTTGCGTCCCGACAATTGCCAGAGATTGACTTGAGATGCAGCAGAACGCTCCTATGAAAACAAATCGCCGCAGGTTGATTCCCGTTTGTGCCATTTTGTTTGTTGGGTTCCCGGCCACGCATTACGCCGACGCGGTATTGCGCACCGGAGCCGGTGCAACGCCGGGAAGCATCCAGAGCATCGTCAATCAGTTTCAAAGCGATCTCGGCGGAGTTAACAACGGAGTGGGAGGCGGCCCCTTTGCCTCCGGCTTCCGGGCCATAAACTGGGATGGCGTGCCGGATGGTTCTTCGGCGCCCAACAATCTGCCCGGAACATTTTTCAACTCGACTTCTCCGCGCGGAATCGTGTTCACCACGCCAGGCAGCGGTTTTCAGGCAAGCGCGCGGGGCGTAAGCGGGACGCCTGTGAACTTTGGCAACATCGATCCGAGTTACGCCTCCACGTTCCAGACCTTCAGCGCCGAACGACTCTTTACCGCACTCAACAGCCCAATCCTCGACATCAGTTTCTTCGTGCCGGGCATGCCCACGCTGCCGGCTTACGTGCGCGGTTTTGGCGCCGTCTTCACCGATGTGGATCTTTTGGGCAGCACTTCGATTGAACTCTTCGATCAAAACAACGAGTCACTGTTCGCCGGCTCTGTTTCCACGAGTACCAATGGAGGTCTCTCCTTTCTGGGCGTTTCCTTCAACGCTGGGGAGCAGGTTCATCGCGTCACAATCAGGAGTGGCCAATCCCCGCTGGGAGCTGGCATTGTCGATGGCTCTCCCTTTGACCTGGTCGTCATGGATGACTGGTTCTTTGGTGAACCGCAGCCTGTGCCGGAACCAGGCACGCTCACATTGATCGCTTTGGCTTTGTTGGGGGTTGGCCTCGCGCGGCGCCGGTCCACGAAGCAGTAATCAGTCTCAGTGTTTTTCCAAAGCTGCGCCCAGGCGAGGAAGCAGCCCCGTAATACTTGCGACGCACCACCCAGTGCTGTAAGCATTCAACTGTGGTAAACGATGATTTTTCCGATGCAGCCCTGGTGCTCGTCGGACACGGCTCGACACTCAATGCGGAATCCAGCGCGCCGACCTATCAACACGCGGATGAAATGCGGCGGCGCGGCGTTTTCGGGCAAGTGCTGGAATGCTTCTGGAAATTGGAGCCGAGCATTGCCGGAGTGCTGCGTGGGGTCTTTGCGCCTCGGGTTTTCATCGTGCCGCTGTTCATCAGCGAAGGCTACTTTACCGAGGAGGTTATCCCTCGCGAACTGGGCTTCTGTCTTAAAGAGCAACCGGAATTTGCCCGAGTGCAGAAACGCGGCCATCAGACTCTCCATTACTGCGGTCCTGTCGGCACGCACGACAGCATGACTCAGGTGCTGCTGAGCCGCGCCAAGGAGGTCGTGGACAAGCATCCCTTTCCGCGCGCGCCGAAGCCCGCTGAGATTTCTCTCTTCATCGCCGGACACGGCACCAGCAACAACGAGAATTCCCGCAAGGCGATCGAGCGACAGGTCGAACTCATTCGCGCCACGAATCAATATGCCGAGGTGTATCCAGTCTTCATGGAAGAGGAACCTCGCGTTGGCGAATGCTATCAGATGGCGCAATCCAAAAACATCGTCATGGTCCCGTTCTTCATCAGCGATGGATTGCACTCCTACGAAGATATTCCCGCGATGCTGGGCGAGCTCGAGGGCGTGGTGCGGGAGCGTCTCAAAAGCGGCCAGCCCACCTGGCGCAATCCGACTGAGAAGAAAGGCAAACACGTGTGGTACTCCACCAGCATCGGGAGCGAACCGCGTATTGCGGAGGTGATCCTGGAGCGAGTCAAGGAGAGTTGCAGGCGGCAAATTGAAGGTTGAGAATTTTAAAGATGAAATGGCGACCTGTAGCGGGAGCCTCCAGACGCGAAGTTGTCGCTTGAAACCTGAAACCTGAAACCGGAGACTTGCCCCATGCACTGGCAAAAGATCGCGCTTGTGGGCGTTGGCTTGCTGGGTGGCTCGCTGGGATTGGCGATCAAGCGGCGTCATCTGGCCGGTCGTGTCGAAGGTTTTGTGCGACGAGAAGCCAGCATTACCGAGTGCGAAAGGCTTGGAGTGGTTGATAAGGCCCAGATCGATCTTTTCCGAGCCGTGGACAACGCCGACCTGATCATCCTGTGCACGCCGATCGCGCAGATGCGCGACCTGGCCGGCAAGATGCGGACGGCTCTTAAACCTGGGGCCCTGGTTACAGATGTCGGCAGTGTCAAAGCCAGTATCGTCCATGAGTTGGAGCCGATGATGGCCGAATCCGGAGCCCACTTTATTGGCAGTCACCCAATGGCTGGCGCCGAAAAGATGGGTGTCAGCGGCGCGCGGGTAGATCTGTTTTCGGGAGCGGTGTGTGCGATCACGCCGACAGCGCAATCCAAACCGGAGTCGGTCCGGCAATTGGAAGAGTTCTGGAAAGCCGTCGGAGGCATTCCCTTGATTCTAACGCCGGAGACTCATGATGACCTGGTAAGCCGTTCCAGCCACCTGCCGCACGTTGCGGCCGCGGAGCTGGCGAATTATGTCCTGAGCCCGATTCATCCCAGGGAGCAGGTCATGCTTTGCGCCAATGGTTTCCGGGACACGACCCGAATCGCTTCGGGCTCGCCGGAGATGTGGCGCGACATCTGCCTGGCGAACCGAAAGAACCTGACTCGCGTCCTGGGCGTGTTCATCGAGGATTTGCAGGAATTTCAACTGGCGTTAGAAAACGAAGATGTGAAAGCCATTGAAGAATTCTTCGAGACAGCGAAACAACGGCGGGATGCCTGGCGTGCGCAAAATGCCTCGCCTTCGCCGGAGTAAGCGTGAGGGCATGAGCTTAGCCCTAATGCCTTTCGGGAATTCGCCGTCGCTTGTCCTGGAGGGACATAGTGAAAATAGCCCGGCGTTTCAACGCCGGGTGGTGCGGTTCAAAAACCACCGAGTCCCGGAGGGACGAAAGAAGATCAGGTTTAAGAGCTGGATTTTCTGCCGTTTCTCCGGGACTTGTCTGTATTGTCGGCTCAACCCGGCGTTGAAACGCCGGGCTATTGTCGGATGTCCCTCCGGGACAACCCCCGGCCTGAATTCCACTGTGACCTATTACGTTCCACGCTTCACCTTTCACGAATCCGATGCCCTTGCCTGACCTCATCGAAATTGTTCTACTCGACAAGCCGGTGCGGGCCGAAATCACCGTGCCGGGATCGAAGAGCATCACGAACCGAGCGCTCGTCCTGGCGGCATTGGCCGAGGGCGAAGCGACGCTGCAGGGAGCATTATGGAGTGAGGACACGCAGATGGTGGTGGAATGCCTGCAAGACCTGGGCTTTATGGTGAATGTTGCGCCCGACCCTAATGAAACGTGTAATCGGACCATCACCGTTTATGGATTGGGCGGGAAAATTCCCGGTGGAGGCTCCAAGGAAAACCCGCTGGAACTTTTTGTCGGGAATGCGGGCACAGCGGCGCGATTCTTAGCAGTGCTGGTTTGCCTTGGGGGCGGAGTTTATCGATTGCACGGCGTAGAGCGGATGCACGAGCGTCCGCAGGCGGCGTTGTTCCAGGCCTTGCGCGAATTGGGTTATCGGATCGAATCGAAGAACGACAAGTTGCCTGTCGTGATTCAGGGGGGCGGGCCACGCCCCGGCGCGAAGTGTCGTGTGAGCATCGAAGAGAGTTCGCAGTTTGCATCGGCCTTGCTCTTGGGCGCCAGGACAGGAGGATGGACGGTGGAAGTGGTCGGCGAAAACGCGGAGGAGTCGCCGTACGTGGAGATGACAAAGGAATTGATAAGGTTGTTTCCCCGGCGCGGCGGCATTTTTGAAATCGAGCCGGACGCCTCCAGCGGAAGTTATTTCTGGGCGGTGACGCACCTTGCGCCGCGTCGCAAGCTAACGCCGGCCGCCGCAATCCTCTCAGGCGGTCGGGAACGGGCCCCGACAGAGATTGAAGAGTTTTCCGCTGTAAGCGTGGCCCACTGGCCAGTGTCCGGATGGCAGGTGGATCAGAACTTCGTGAATTTTCTCGCTCCGCCGAACGAAATCTCACGCCTCGCCGATTTGGGAGATAGCATCATGACGGCAATTATCCTTGCGCCCTTTAGTGGAAGGGCGCTGCATTTCACTGATCTTGGCCGGTTGCGCGTGCAGGAGTCTGAGCGAGTGGTTGCTCTGCGGACAGAATTAACCAGGTGTGGCGCTGAGGTATTGGAACAAGGCGATACGCTGACTGTCTTTCCTTCCTCTCAGAAACTCCACGGCGCCGAAATCGAAACCTACAACGACCATCGCATGGCGATGTGCTTTGCGATTCTGGGATTGAAAGTGCCGGGCATAAAAATCAAAAATCCGGCGTGCGTCAAAAAGACGTTTCCGAATTTCTTTCAAAAGCTGGCGACCGCCCCGCCGCATGGCCTGGGCGCAATTATTCTCGAAGCGAGCACAGGCCGAAGCCTCGCTGTAGAAGAATTATTTGCAGAATGAGCGCTCCCAATGTCACTCCTCTTAGTCGTAATCCTGCTCTTAATCTTACTCGTTACCCCCTTCCGTCTTTCGTTCGAAAAGACTGGATACTGACTTTGCAAATCTCGTGAAAACATCTCGCAGCTTTTGGCATTCGCACGGTCAACTTTTTAACGCAGAGGACGCGGAGGTTCGCGCAGAGGAACGCAGCAGACGTTTCTTCTCTGCGCCCTCTGCGAACGCCTCCGCGTCCTCTGCGTTAAAGGATGGGCAGCCGAAATTTCAAATCTCTCTGGCCAGGATTACTCTTAAGATTAACGGCCCTTTCGCCGGTCGCGTGTTGTTTCGCCTTCCACATTCCGCGTTTCCCGTTCGATGAAATCTCCCATCGTCATCGCCCTCGACGGCACGAGCGCCAGCGGCAAGAGTACCAATGCCAAGCTGGTCGCCAAAGCACTTGGCTTCGTTTACGTCGATACCGGCGCGATGTATCGCACGCTGGCCTGGTATTGCCTGCAAAAGCGCGTGGATGTCCACGATGCCAGGGCCGTCGCCGCGCTTTGCCGCAAATGGAAAACGAAACTGGAATGTGTCGAAAGTGAAGTGCGTCATGTCCGTTTGCTGGTCGATGATTACTATCCGGCAAGAGAAATCCGCACGGCCGAAACCAGCGCCGCAGTGCCTCACGTGGCAGCCATTCCCAAGGTGCGCGAGTGGATGGTTAAGAAGCAGCGTGAATGTCTCCAGTTTGGCAATCTTGTCATGGAGGGCCGCGACATCGGGACGGTCGTGTTCCCGGAAACAGAATTCAAATTTTACCTGGATGCCTGCCTGCGCGAGCGCACCCAACGCCGCGCCGCCGACGGTATCGTCGAAAATCTTGCCGCCAGGGATGAGCGCGACAGCCAACGCGCCGCGGCGCCGCTGATGATTCCGCTGGGCGCGAAGATCATCAATAATTCGGAAATGAGTTCCGAGCAGACCAGCGGTTTGATCATTACCGAAGTCAAAAGACGCCTGGCGGGAAAAAAATGATGGAGGTCACAAGCCGGACGTCAGGGGCCGATGGATGCCAGCAATCGGAAGGTTTCGCCGGCGAGCCGGGATGCCTGGGGCCGCTCCTATGAATCCAGTTTATTTTACCTGCTGGAGCCTGGCCCGACTGATCTTTGCCGCTTACTTCCGCTGGCGCGTTTACCACTCCGAGCGAGTCCCATTGAAAGGCCCGGTTATCCTTGCTTCCAACCATGCCAGCTATCTGGATCCGCCGCTGGTCGGAGCGGGGTTGAAGCGAACCATCAATTATTTGGCCCGAGCTTCCTTGTTTCGTTTTCCAGGTTTTGGCGCTTTGCTGCGTGGATGCCACGCGGTGCCCGTCGAGCGGGATGGTGGTGGAGCCGCCGGGCTCAGGGCGATTCTGGAACGTCTGCTGGCGGGCGAGGGCATCATCTTATTTCCAGAAGGCACGCGCACTTATGATCGTAAGTTGCAGCCAGCCCATTCCGGCATCGGTTTGACGGTCATCAAGTCAAACGCGCCGGTGGTGCCCACGCGGGTATTCGGCACTTATGACGCTTTCGGCAGGCATATGCGTTTTCCGCATCCGCGCCGCGTGGCCGTGAAGTACGGGGAGCCCATTTACTTTGAAACGTATCGCACGGAAGCCAGGACGTGTTCCAAGCAACGGCTGAAGGAGATTTATCAACAGGTGGCGGATGACATCATGACGGCGATTGCCAATCTCAAGGAGGGCAACGATTAGGTAAGTTAAGAATTGGCCATCCCGACAGCCTGAGACAGGTCGGCCAAACCCGCTGCCTGAAGCTTCTCCCCGAGGCCGCGAATGATTTGCTTGACCAGTCCCGGACCTTCGTAAACCAGCCCCGTATAAATCTGAACAAGCGATGCCCCGGCCAGGATTTTTTCCCACGCATCATCCGCGCTGAAAACGCCGCCTACGCCAACGATCCGCAATGAGCCCTTTGTCTGCCGATGGAGATGGCGAATGATTTCAGTGCTTCGATTGCGCAAGGGGCGTCCACTCAGTCCACCCGGTTCGGCATAAATACGCTGCAGGTCCGCATCGCTGGTTTTCGGGCGCGCGACCGTGGTGTTGGTCGCGACAATGCCGGCAATGTTTCTGGGGCCGGCCAGTTCGAGAATTTCATCCAGGGCCTCGAAGGAGAGATCCGGAGCGACTTTAACCAGGATGGGCTTTGCACCACGCGCGGCGTCGAATATAGGCTGCGCGGCAGCCGAGGGGTTGCCGGGTTGATTGATTTCCTGGAGCGCCGCCAGAATTTCATCCAGCGCGCTCTTGTCCTGGAGTTGGCGCAGATTCGGCGTGTTGGGGGAACTGACATTGACCACAAAGAAGTCGGCATAGGGCTGGAGCACTCGAAATGAACCGGCGTAATCGTCGGCTGCCCTTTCCAGGGGCGTGATTTTGGATTTGCCCAGATTGATGCCAACGGGATGTTTCGGCCATCGATCCAAAGCCCGCCATCCGGCCAGTCTTCGAGCGACGGCTTGTGCGCCGGGATTGTTAAAACCCATGCGGTTGACGAGCGCTTCGTCAGACACCGCGCGGAACATTCGGGGCTGCGGATTGCCGGCCTGCGGATGCCAGGTGACGCCACCCAGTTCGGTGAAACCAAAACCCAAAGCGGCCCAGGCCGGCAGAGCGGTGGCATACTTGTCCATGCCAGCGGCGAGCCCGATCGGATTGGGAAAAGTCAAACCGAATAGCTCCACGGGCAGTCGCGGCGCCTCGAAGAACGATTCGAACATCTCGCAAAACACTTCGTGACGACTTGCCCAACCCAACGCTCGCAACGTGCGATTGTGAATCTCCTCCGAGTCCTGCATGAAGAGCAGGGGACGGATGCACGCTCGGTAAAACCAACTCACCAGAGTCATAATGGACGGCGCGCAGTGAATCGTGAATGTGGAATTTGTCAACCAACTGGTTCTGTGCGTGCCGAAGGTCCAAACCCATCCCAACAGTTCGGGGGACGTTGATTTTCAGGGAGCCATCGCGGATACGGCGCCAATTGGCGAGTGCCGCGCGGAAATTTTTTGCAATTTGGCTGCGCGTGCCGCAATCTCTTCGTATGACTCAACCGCTCACGTTATGCTTATACGAGCGACTCCTGCCAGGCGGCCAGTTGGTAAACCGGCTTCAAGACCTTGGCTACCGCGTGCAGTCAATAGCCGATCCCGCCGGGCTTGCCGAACAGGCCGAACATGAGAAGCCGCTGCTGGTAATGGCTGATTTGGAACCGCGACAAAACCAAGTCTGTGAAGCCATCGCCACGCTAAAGAAGAATTCTGCCACCTCCCACATACCTGTCATCGCCTTCGCCTCCGCCCGCAACACCGTCCTCCAGGAGGCCGCTCGCACCGCCGGCGCGACTCTGGTCGTAAATGATTCGGCCATTCTCGTGCATCTGGATCAGTTTTTGGAGCAGGCGTTGCAGGTGGACTGATTTCCGCAAGGATCCGATGATGACTTCCACGTCCACTTTGACCGAACTTCCGACTGTGAAGTTGAATCAAGGCATTCATGTGATGCACTTGTTTTATCGCCTGGATCGTGTGCGGTGGGCGCAATTGCCGGCCAGCGAATCACATCAAAGCCGGGCCCGTCTGGAAACGCTTTGTTCCGCCCACGCCGCTTCTTCTCATCCGCGCCTGACGACCTATGCCAACATCTGCGGCAAAGCGGATCTGGTTTTCATGTTGCAGGCAGCGGACCTGGCGACGATCGCCCAGTTGCACCGCGATGCCGAACACTGCTTTCCGGCGGGAGTCTTGGAACGAGTGTTCAGCTACTTAAGCGTGACGGAGTTGACCGAATACATGCCAACGGACGAGGACAACCGCCGCCTTCTCATCGAGCAGGAGAAGCTTCAGCCCGACACCGAGGCTTATAACAAGCGTTGGGCAGAGTTGAGCAAACGGAAAGCCGAGTATGAGCAGTACCGGCTTTACCCCGAACTGCCGGATTGGGAAGTAATGGGCTTCTATCCGATGAGCAAACGCCGTCAAGGCGGCGATAACTGGTATATGCTCGACTTCGCAACACGAAAACGTCTGATGGGCGGCCACGCTCGAGTCGGGCGCAAATTTGCCGGTCGCGTCAGCCAACTCATCACCGGCTCCACGGGCTTGGATGACTGGGAATGGGGTGTGACTTTGATGGCCCACCAGTTGGATGCGCTCAAAGAGATCGTTTACGAAATGCGTTTTGATGAAGTCAGCGCGCGCTTTGGAGAATTCGGGCCGTTCTACATCAATCTCCGGCTGAGTCCGGCGGGGCTGTGGATGCATCTGCACCTCTAAGCTAAGCCTAATGACTTTCGGAAATTCAGACAGTTGTTTGTCCCTATAAGGGACGTCCGACAATAGCCCGGCGTTTCAACGCCGGGTTGAGCCGACAATACAGACAAGTCCCGGAGGGACGACAGAGAATCCAACTCTTAAACCTGATCTTCTTTCGTCCCTCCGGGACTCGGTGGTTTTTGAACCGCACCACCCGGCGTTGAAACGCCGGGCTATTTTCACTGTGTCCCTCCGTGACAAAGGACGGCTAATTCCCGAAAGGCATTAGGGCTAAGCCGGGACAATGCAATAGGAGCGCAGGCGAGACGTCCGCGCTCCTGTCGACTAGTTTCGTAGAGGAGGCGTTGCGTCCGCCCGCGTTAGCTTTCCCCCGGATTATTCTTCGTTGCTGCTGAGCTTGGCCAGCACGCTAAAGTCTTCCAGTGTGGTGGTATCGCCCTTGATGTCCACGCCGGCGGCGATTTGTTTGAGGAGCCGGCGCATGATTTTTCCGGAACGCGTCTTGGGCAGAGTCTCAGCGAAACGGATATCGTCGGGCTTGGCCACGGCTCCAATTTCCTTGCCGACATGATTGCGGAGTTCGTCCCGCAGGCCTGGCTCGGTCTTCACGCCGCCCTTCAAAGTTACGAAAGCCACCAGGGCCTGACCTTTGAGCTCATCGGGGCGTCCCACGACAGCGGCTTCCGCCACCTTTTGATTGCTGACCAGGGCGCTTTCCACCTCCGCCGTGCCGATGCGATGACCGGCCACGTTCAGGACGTCGTCGATACGCCCCACAATCCAGAAGTAACCATCCTCATCCTGCCGGCAACCATCACCGGTGAAATAACTGCCCTTGACTTCGCTCCAGTAAGTTTCCTTGTAACGCTGCGGATCTCCCCAGATGCCGCGCAACATGCTGGGCCACGGTTTGCGAATGACCAGTTTGCCGCCGGTGTTGCGCGGAACGACTTTGCCTTTGTCATCGACCACTTCAGGCAGCACGCCGAACATGGGCAGCGTGGCCGACCCTGGCTTGGTGGCAATGGCTCCCGGCAATGGCGTGATCATCATGCCTCCGGTCTCGGTCTGCCACCAGGTATCCACAATGGGACAGCGTTTGCCTCCGATGACTTCACGGTACCACATCCATGCCTCAGGATTGATCGGCTCCCCAACCGTGCCCAGGAGTCGCAAGGAACTTAAGTCATGTTTGCGGGGCCATTCCTTGCCCCATTTCATGAAAGCGCGGATGGCCGTGGGGGCCGTGTAGAGAATGTTCACGCCGTATTTTTCCACAATGCGCCAGAAACGATCCGGCTCGGGCCAATTGGGCGCCCCTTCGTACATGAGGCTGGTCGCCCCGTTCGCCAACGGCCCATAGACGACGTAGCTGTGGCCGGTTACCCAGCCGATATCCGCGGTGCACCAAAAGACATCCGTCTCGCGCAAATCGAACACGTACTTGTAGGTCAACTTCGCGACCAGCAGATAGCCGGCGGTGGTATGCAGGATGCCTTTGGGTTTGCCGGTGGAACCACTGGTGTAAAGAATGAACAACGGCGCCTCACTGTCCATTTTTTCCGCCGGACAGTCCGCTCCGACCTCCTGGAGCTCTTCGTGCCACCAGACATCGCGTCCTGCCTGAAGGTGCACTTCATTCTGGGCGCGCCGCAGGACAATGACCTTCTCGATGGTTTTGGCCAAACGATTTCCCGCGGCGTCCTTCAAGAGGAGCGCCTCATCCACGTTCTTCTTCAACGGAACGATCGCGCCTCGACGGTAACCACCATCCGCCGTGATGACCATCTTCGCTTGTGAATCGAAAATCCGGTCGGCCACCGATTGCGCGCTGAACCCGCCGAACACGACCGAGTGAACGGCCCCGATGCGCGCACAAGCCAGCATGGCAATGGCCGCTTCGGGCACCATCGGCAGGTAGATGATGACCCGGTCGCCCTTGCGGAGTCCGTTTCGTTTGAGGACATTGGCGAAGCGGCAGACTTCACGGTGAAGCTGTTTGTAGGTGAGTGTCCGCTCTTCACCCGGTTTGCCGTCCACGGCCAGTTCGCCTTCCCAAATCAAAGCCGCTTTGTTGGCAGCAGGCGTATGGAGGTGCCTATCCAGACAATTGACGCTGACATTGAGCTTGCCGCCGAGAAACCATTTGGCGAACGGTATCTTCCATTGCAGCACCTTTTTCCACGGCTTGAACCAGACCAGTTCGCTCCGAGCCTGCCGGCCCCAAAACTTCTCCGGCGAACGAATGGATTCGTCGTAGAGCCGGCGATATTGGGCGAGCGTGTTGATGCGGGCATCTTGCGCAAATTCCTTCGACGGTCGAAAGACGCGCTTTTCCTGAAGAACGGAGGTAATGCCGGTAGAAGGGGCGGGTTTAGTATCAGCAGGCATAAGAATTACGAGAAATGTTAGGCGAAGTTTTCGTTGAAGTTCAAGCTTTAGCTTGTGATGGCTTTCACGTGCCCCCGAGTCGGTTGGGATCGGAGTTTAAACTCCAACGCGGCTGCAAGTTACGCACGCGGATGGAATCGTCGATGCATCTCGCGCAGCCGATTTCCCGTCACGTGCGTATAAACCTCCGTCGTGCTGATACTGGCGTGGCCGAGCAGTTCCTGAATCACGCGCAAGTCCGCTCCGTGATCCAGCAGGTGCGTGGCAAAACTGTGCCGCAGCATATGCGGGGTGACATTGCGCGCAATGCCTGCCAGACGCGCGCGCTGTTTGATGCGAAGCCAGAGCGTGACGCCTGAAAAAGGAGTGCCTCGCCTGGTTAAAAAGACATTGGCCGGCGAACGCCTGGTGACCAGCCTGGGACGGCCAGTTTCCAGATAGCGTTGCAGGGCAGCCACGGCTTTGCGGCCCAGGGGCACGACCCGTTCCTTGTTGCCTTTGCCAATGACGTTGACGAACCCGGCCTCCAATTGGAGTTGTTCCAGCCGGATGTTGCGAAGTTCGGCCAGACGCAGGCCGGACGCATAAGCCAATTCCAGCATCGCCTGGTCACACAAGGTTGCAGGCGTCCCCGGAATGATCGGTCTCAACAATTGCTCGATTTCGGCGTTCGTGAGCGCTTTGGGCAGGCGTTTCCAGCGGCGTGGCAACGCAAGATTCTCCGCCACATTCAGCGGCAGCAGTTTTTCATTTTCAGCGAAACGATAAAAGGCGCGCAGGGCGGCGATTTCAAGATAAAGACTCTCGGAACTGAGCTTCTGGCCAGAATTGCCTCCATTGGCCAGGGCGCGTTCGCGCTCGTGCTGAAGAAAGGCCATCAGGTGCGGTGAATTCACCTCGCGCCAATCGGCAAGCTGATGCGCAGCCGCCCAGGAAACAAACTTGCCCAATAACGCGGCGTAAGTCTTCTGTGTGTTCTCGGACTGGCCGCGTTCGTTGCGAAGATATTGCAGGAAATCTTCGACGAGGTTTTGCATCCGTGCTGGCTTTAACTGACTCACAGCTTCCTGCCAGTCAGTTGCTCGTAGGCTTCCAGATATTTCCTCTGGGTCTTCTCAACCACATCAGGCGGCAGCACCGGGCCGGGTGACGTTTTGTTCCAGGACAACGACTCGAGATAGTCGCGGACAAATTGCTTGTCGAAACTGGGTTGACTGCGTCCGGGCTGGTAAAGATCGGCAGGCCAAAAGCGTGAGGAATCCGGCGTCAGCACTTCATCGATCAAAATCAGTTGCCCGTCGAACAAGCCAAACTCAAACTTGGTGTCGGCGATGATGATGCCGCGCTGGCGGGCATAGGCGCGGCCATCCTGGTAGAGCTTGAGACTGGCCGCCCGAGCCTGTTCGGCAATGTCTTTTCCGGCAATCTGCGCCGCTTGCTCGAACGAAATGTTTTCATCGTGACCGGTCTCGGCCTTGGTCGCGGGCGTGAAAATCGGTTCGGGCAGCTCGCTGGATTCCTCCAGGCCGGCCGGCAGTTTGAGGCCGCAAACGGTCTGTTGTTTGCGATACTCCTGCCACCCGGAACCAGCCAGATACCCGCGCACGACGCATTCGATAGCCAGTGGCCTGGCTTTCTTAACGATCATGCTGCGGCGCGCCAGTTGCGCCGCGAAAGGCTTGAGTTGAGAAGGCAACGGATCCTCGGCGCGCGCGAGCAGATGATTGGGCACCGAGGCGGCGAACCGGTCGAACCAGAAGAACGAGATCTGCGTGAGCACTTCGCCCTTTCGGGGAATGCCATTGGGCATGACGACATCGAACGCCGAAATACGGTCGCTGGCCACCATCAGCAAGCAGTCGCCCAGGTCAAAGATTTCGCGGACCTTGCCGCTCTTGATTTTTCGGATGCCAGGCAAATCGATTTCAAGAAGTGGTTCGTTTGTCATGGGAGAAAGCATGAATTGCGAATGAGAGAATTCAAATCACAAATTGCTGCGCAGTCACGAAGATGCGGCGTTGTTGTTACTGACATAAAAAGGGACGGCTTCACGGTGTCAGCTTATCTGGCTTCTGTGCCTGAGCGCGGATTCAGCTTCTGCGGATCCACCACCACGTGTTTGATTCGCTGCCGCTTCCACGTGTAGGTGATGTGAACCAGACCATCGCGCGTCTGAATGACGGCGGGATAGGAATACTCGCCTGGCTCAGCTTCCAACTCGAGGACCGAAATCCAAATCCTGCCTTCGTTCGAGAGCGCGACATTCAGTGGTGTGCGCCCTTGGATGGTGTGATTGTAAACAAGCAGGTGCCGGCCATCTTTCAGGGTCACAGCATCGATGCCGGCATTGGGATTAGGCAGCGAACTCGGTTCCATGGCAGACCACGTCTTCCCATGGTCATCTGACCAACACTCGGTGATTTTCTTTTGTTTGCTCCGGCAAAGGAGCTGCATTTTCCCTTCCGGATGGACAAGGATCGTCGGTTGAATGGCGCCAAACTCATGGCCGTCGTTGAGCGCCTCCGTTTTCGTCCAGGTAAGGCCCAGATCGGATGTGCGCTCCAAATGAATGCGCCAGCCCGCATGCTCGGTGCTGGACGGACAGAGCAACGTGCCGTCTGCCAATTGAACCGGCTTGTTCTTGATCGGACCCAGAATTCCATCGGGTAACGTGCGGGGCTTGGACCAGGTCTTTCCATTGTCTTTCGATGAGATCAACATGCCCCACCACCGGGAAGGACTTGGCCCGACTTTGTAGAAAAGCAGCAAGGGCCCTTCCCTGGGCTGAAACAGAACGGGATTCCAGCGAGGATGACGTTTCGAACCATCGCCTTGCGCGCCGTTGGCAACTTCCACTGGCGCCGACCAGCCTTTGCCGTCACGGCGCGACGCCCAGATGCCGACATCGGAATTGCCTTCGTCAGTCCCGCCAAACCATGCAGCCACCAGGCCCTCTGCCGTCTCAGCCAGGGTCGAAGCATGACAGGACGGAAAGGGCGCCCGCTCATAGATGAATTCGCTCTTGATAGTCGCTTTGGGTTGAACTGATTTTTCCCCGGATGTCGTTTGCGCGAATAAGACATCGCCCGTGACGAGGGGCGCGAAAATTACGAGCACGACCAACAGTCTGAAGGCGCGTTTCGAATTCATTTCTTTGGCTGCGTGACCATCGGAAAGTCATCCGTGCGAAAAGGCGAAGCGGGCAGACCTTCTTTGTTCCACAGGTTGACCACCGGGTAATCTGCCCACCCGTAACGAACAGCCACCGGTTTCTGGACTTGCGGGCTGCTCACCACCACCTTGTCATCCTGAATGTCCGCCTTGGCCCCGACGAATTTCTTATCCTCACCCGCGATGGCAAAGCCCGTCAAGGAGACCTCGATCCGGCCTGTTCGCGTGTCATAGGTCACCGCTTGTTTATCCTCTTTTGCGTTCTCTGATTTTCCAGGCAAAGGCCCGGCTGCCAAACCGCTGCCGACGTGGTCAAAACGAAGGATGGCCTTATCATCCTTGACCTTCATGCTCCTGTAAGTGGGACCGGAATAGACAATATCCTCACCATAAGCAATCGCTCGCGCGGCCAATGCCAGCCGCGCGCCAACCGGCTCTTTCTTCTTTGGGTGAATGTCTTTTTCATCGCCGACATCGGTAATGACGGCCATGCCGACGTTCGGCAACGCCTTTGTGGCGAGGAGTTGTGCTTCGCGAAGTTCGGCCCAGGAGCTTTCGCCTGGTTCTGGTTTGATTTGCATGAAAGGCGCCAGTTGAACCGCCAGAAACGCGAAATCTCCCTGACCCCAATCGCGCCGCCAATTCTGAATCATGTCCGGAAACAGAGTGCGATACTGGTGAGCGCGCCCGGCATTCGATTCGCCTTGATACCAGATCGCCCCTTTGATCGCGTAAGGAATCAGCGGGGCGATCATGCCGTTGTAAAGCTCGGCCGGCTTCCATGAGGCGCTTGGCCGGCGTTTCGTGAATGGCTTGCCCTCCTTCTTCGCCTCGGTCTGTTCCTGCTCGAACTGGGCGAGGGCGTCTTCGTACTTCTGCCTGGCGGCGTCATAGGCCTCCAGGATGTCGCGTTTGTAATCGGCATGGGCTGCCAGAACGCGCTCGCTCATCCAGACGTCTGCAGGCGAACCGCCCCAAGAGGTGTGAATGATGCCGACGGGCACCTTGAGCGCCTTTTGCAGATCGCGCGCGAAATAATAAGCCACGGCGGAGAAGTTCGACGTGCTGCCGGGATGGCATTCCTGCCAGGAGGCGTTGACGTCGTCCTGCGGCTCGTTGGCCTTCAATTTTGGCACCGTATAGAGGCGCACCATCCCATTCATCGTGGCCGGAATCTCCTTCTCCGGCTGATAGGACGCTCGCATCGGCCATTCCATGTTCGATTGGCCGCTGGCAATCCACACCTCTCCGACAAAGACGTTGTTGAGCACGATGCTGTTCTTGCCAGTGACCTTCAGTTCGTCCGGACCTCCGGCTCTGGCCTTCTGCAGACGCGCCATCCATTTGCCATCTTTGGCCCTGGTGACCACTTTTTGATCACGGAATCGGATCGTGACTTCCTCATCGTTGTCTGCCCAGCCCCAGATCGGGATCGAGGCATCGCGTTGCACAACCATGTGGTCGGAGAAAAGTCCGTGCAGTTTGACATCAGCCTGCGCACGGAGCGCGCCGCCCAAAAGGATGAAGGCAAAACAAAACGAAGCTTGGAGATGAAGTCGTGAAATCATGGGGCCTAGTGCAATGCAAGCGCTGACGGGCGTCAATCTGGAAGTTCCGGCGGGGCGGATTGCGCAAGAGATCGGTTACAAGACCGGGTCTAGCGTTTGGAATAGCGGATGGATAAATCCACGAACTCGCCAGGAACCACGTTCATGCCCGCGGGAACTGTGACCAGAATGGGCAGTCCGAATTCCACACGATTGGAATCAATTGAAAGCAGGGCCGGATTAATCATTTCCATCTGAGTGCCCACTTTTATGATGGGCGCGCTGGCAATCTGCCGCTTTTGGTTGCGGGTGCTGACGATCACCGTATCGTTGGTGGTGGGGATGAGCCGGACCGGCTGGCGGACATAACCGACAATGCGGTTCGAATCCGGCGCGCTGATCACAAGGATGGGCTCGCCCCGAACCACCTTTTCCCCCGCCCGCCGATAAATGATGCTCACCACCCCATCGATCGGAGCTTTGAGGGTTGTTGGTTTCAAAGTCGCTTGCAACTCCGCTTCCTGCGCCCGGATGGCTTCGTCCACGGCACTGGGACTGCCAGTAGCCTCGGGAGGCCGCTGAAAATCGGCGAGCGTCTTTTCCAGTGCCTTGATGAACTCGCCACGGTTTTCCATCTCCGAACGGTAGCCTTCGAAGGTCGCTTTGGCGATTTCCAGTTGCAAAGGAGACTCGATTTTCCCGTCGAACAACGATTGCGTCTGCCTTAACTGATTGGAAGCCACGATCATGTTATGGAAAGCCAGCTCCCGGTCCACTTTGGCGCCCAGCAGGTCCATTTTGAGCTGCTCATAGCTCTGGTCGTTGCGGACCTCGTCCAAATTCATCCGTGCCTGCAGCAGTTTCAGGTCTGCCCGAATGCGTCCGAGCGACTTGGCGATGAAATCCGGATCGGCAGTCGTCACATGGCCGAGTTCCTGATCTTGAACGACCGTGTCAAATCGACTGACCAGCAACTTGGTGACCTCGCCATCCTGGAGGCTGATGACGTTAGCCTGGATGGCCTCCACCTGGCCCACAACGCCGGAGGGCTGAACAAAATTGCGCCACATCAGGGCTACCGCCAGCAAGATGCACAGAAAGACAAGCAACGGCAAGACCTGGATGCGAAACTCGCGCCAACGCTGCGCGGCCGGTGTAGGAATAGGAGGGAGCGGGTCCATGGTTAAAGTTCCGATTCATCTTCAGCCAGCATACTGGTGACGCGCGACACGCCGCTGACCTGGCGCAATTCACTCAGCAGGTCCTCCACCCGCTTGGAATCCCGCAGCAGGAGGCGGTAGGAAAGATCGGTTCCCTCGTAACCTTCATGCGAACGCTGACTGGCCAGGTGGGCTTTCCAACTGTGCCGGTCCAGGATGCGTCGCAGGTCGATTAGTTCCTTGACGGCACGCGACCAGTGCAAATTGACGATCACATCATAGCGGTGGCGGCTGCCAAAAGAGGTGTACCACAAATAAAGCATCGCCATCGAAACCAAAGCGCAGCCAATGATGGCACTGGCAAACTTTTGTGTGCCAGTGGCCATGCCGATGACGATGACGGTCAGCACGTAGGTCGTATCCAGGGTGTCCCGCAAAATGTTGCGGAAGCGGACGATGGCGAAAACGGCCATCATGCCGAAGGCAGTAATGAGATTGTTCGACAGCACCATCATCACCAGGCTGACAATCGTCGGCATGATGATGAGCGCGTTGACGAAGGAGCGCGAATAGGACAGCCCGGAATGCGTCAGCATATAGACCCACGCGAGGATCTGCCCCGAGGCAAAGGCAATGAGCAGTCCCAGGATCATCGCCGGCCAGTTGGGCGGAGCCGCGCCAAAGTCGCCGTATAACAACCAGGAAAAGTCCATTATCGTGTGCTTTTGTGAATTAAAGACGACTCTTCAGATTTGGAAAGCAAATTGTAACCGTTCACAAAGCAAAGTTGGTATCGACCTCATCTCCGACCAGAATCGCCCGCCGTGGATCCAGCCGGTACTCGCCCAATTGCGCCACCCCATCCACATATTTGGCCGCTCCACATTGGCGGAGGCCAAAGACGCGCACCAACTCGCCAAACCAATTCGGAAAGCGATTGGTAAACTTCAGTTCCAGCACGATGTCCTTTCCCCAGACCAGAATGGGATGCCTCAGCTCCGTCGAAAGCCGCGCCGTCAGCTCCGGTTCCGAGCGCACTTCGCGGTCCATGGTCAGGCGGGCCGAATTATCATCGTGAGGCACATAGGCCTCGCGCAGATAGCCAATATGCACTTTGGGAATGGCGCGGATGCCATTCATCCGGTGGCAGAATTCCTGCAGCGCCATCAGGTGCTTGGGATCTTTGGAAACCAGGTGCGACTGTTCGGGAATATGTCCTGCCAGCAACCAGTCCACGGCGTCACGACGCACACCGCCACGCCGCTTCTGAATGCAATTGTTCATGCGGCGTTTGATCTCGAAAAACACCGGGCTGTCCGGATGGCTGTTGTAAAAGCGCAGGCGAAGTTTGAAGCGGTTTTTGTCACCGTTAATCGTGCTCCAGTAAAGCTTCAAGTCGGGGGAATCGAGATAAAGGCTGTGGACCGGATAGGAATAGTTAGGCTTGCCGACACCATTCTCGTCCAGCTCCAGATAAGAGCGGACGAACTCGCGGACTTGGAGAGCCTGCTCCTCAGAAATGATATATTTCTGCTCGAAGCGCGAGGCCTGCATCTTGTCTTTGCCCATACAGTTACCTCAAGTTGCCTCTGCTCAGAACGTCACGCCTGCTGCTCGTCATGGTTGAACACTATTTGTCACTTAAAATTCACCCTGTTGTCAAGTTCTGCCATGGCAGGCCCAAAGCCCTTTCACAGGTTGATTTCAATCTAAAAAGAATATCCGGCCATCGCGATTTTATGCAAGTCACACGGAACAGGGGACTCCCGAAGAGCCGACAGGGTACTTTTCGGGGCAGCATCGCCGCATGGCCGGGCCATTTTGGGTTTGACCTCTGCAGGGGCTCTTTAGCGCCGGCGTTGCGACAAATGCACCGTCTTCACACATCACAAATCGTCACACCCTGCTTCAGCGACGCCAGCACGTCCGGGCGCTTGGGAATGAATTCCTGAGCCACATACCCGTTGAATCCGGTGTCCACGATGGCCTTCATCACGGCCGGATAATAGATTTCCTGGGTGTCATCGATTTCATTCCTGCCCGGCACGCCCCCCGTATGGTAATGAGCGATATACGGATAGCTCTTCTTAATGGTCGCGATCATGTCCCCCTCCATGATCTGCATATGGTAAATATCGTAGAGAAGCTTGAATCGGTCCGAGCCGACGCGCTTGCACAACTCCACGCCCCAGGCCGTGTGGTCGCACTGATAATCCTTGTGATTCACTTTGCTGTTGAGCAGTTCCATGACGATGGTCACTTTGTGCTTCTCCGCCGTCGCGATGAACTTTTTGATCCCAACGGCGCAATTCTCGATGCCTTTCTCATCATCCTGGCCCCGACGATTGCCGGAAAAGCAAATAATGTTCGGATAGCCAGCCTGGGCTACGGTGGGAATCGTTTGCTCCATGAACTCGCCAATCTTGTCGTGGTTCTCCAAACGGTTCAGGCCATTCTCAATACCGCCCGGCACGCCACTGACCATCGCGCAGACCAGATCGTGTCTCTTCAAGATCGGAAAGTCTTCAACCTTGAGCAGTTCGATCGAGCGCAGGCCCATTTCTTTACCCGCCTGGCAAAGCTCTTCCAGGCCAACTTTGGGATAGCACCATTTGCACACGGAATGATTGATGCGGCCTTTAAGTTTGCCGCCCGCCGCCGCTTCCGCCGCGCTCAGGCGCCTGGATAAGGCGGCTGCCACTGCGGCACCGCCGATTACTGTGCCGATGGCAGAACGTCGAGTGATGCTCGTTTTCATGTCTTTCAACAGGATTGAAGGTTTAAGGTCGGTTCACATTTGTGTTGGTCGATTCAGCTAATACACAAAACCAGTAAGACCGTCAAACGCCAAAGCGGTTACAGGCCGTTTGTGGTTCGCGCTCTCCCCTATTCAAAGCTGATTTCCACCTCGGTTGCCCGAGCTACTTTCGCTCTTTACCGCCCGTGTGCCCCCGCTAAAGTGAAGTCAATTCAAACCACAGACCGGCTATTATGAACGCGAAGATGCAATTCACCCTCAATGGCAAATCCCAGCGCCTCTCCACGGAATCGCGGCGCACGTTGCTCGACGTGCTGCGGGAAGACCTCGATCTGACCGGCACAAAATACGGTTGCGGCGAAGGCCAATGCCGCGCCTGCACCGTTTTGATCGATGGCAAGCCTGTTCGCTCCTGCCTCACGGAAGTAGGCGAAGTCGAAGGCAAGAAAATCGAAACCATCGAAGGCCTGGCGACGGACGGCAAGCTGCACCCGGTCCAGGAAGCGTTCGTAAAGGAAGGCGCCATGCAATGCGGCTATTGCGTGCCCGGAATCGTGCTCACGACGGTCGCGCTCCTCAAACGCAATGCCAGTCCGACGCGAGAACAAATCGTCGAAGCGTTGAACGGGAACATTTGCCGCTGCTGCGGCTACGGCAACATCCTTGAAGCCGTCGAGCGCGCCGCGCAACTGACGAAGGAGGCCAAATGAATACGCGATTCAACGAACAGCAACTGGAATTCCCGGAGCCGGAACGTTACGAACTTCACGAAGGGCCATTTTATCATTTCGAGGTGACGCGACGCGGATTCATCCAGGTGCTCGGCGCGGGTGTTCTCATCTCCGTGGCGGTGCCGCCTCTTTTCGCGCAACGCGCCGGGCGTGGCGGAGGAGGAGGCCCGACCAATCTCGCCCAGCGCCTTCACATCGGCGCCGATGGCACCATCACCGTCCTGACCAGCAAGGTCGAAGTCGGCCAGGGTTCGCGCACGCAACTCACCCAGGCGGCGGCGGAAGAACTGCATCTCCCCGTGGAAAAGATTCGCTTCATCATGGCGGACACCGATGTTGTGCCCGATGACGGTGGCACTGCGGGCAGCGGCACCACCCCGAGGTCCGTTCCCGCCATTCGCAGAGGCTGCGCCGCCGCGCGCCAACTGCTAATCGATACCGCCGCAACTGCCTTCAACGTCGATGCGAAGACGCTGTCTGTCCGCGACGGAAAAGTGGAAGGACTCGGCGCGGGCCAATCCTTCAGCTACGCGGACCTCGCCAGCGAGAAGCATTCGAAGGCGCTTCAGCGTGAAATCGGTTCGGGCGTTAGCCTTGCCGAAGTCAAGGAATGGAAGGTGCTCGGAACGCCTGCAGCTCGCGTTGGTGCCAGAGAAATCGTCACAGGCACCCATCGATACCCTTCGGACATCCGCCGTCCCGCGATGCTTTACGGCAAGGTGCTGCGGCCCGTTTCCTACGGCGCAAAGCTCGAAGAGATTGACCTCGGGCCCGCCCAGAAAATTCCCGGCGTGTCTGCGATTCGCGATGGCGACTTCGTCGGATTTGCCGCGCCGACTTCGTTCGACGCCGAGCGTGCCCGTGACGAAGCCGCGAAAACGGCCAAATGGAAAACCGCCCCGCATCCGTCCAGTGACGAACTCTACAGTTACCTCCGCTCTCAGGCGTCGCCCCGCTCCCGTCCCGAGAAGCGCGGCACACCCGAGGAAGCGTTCCAGACGGCCGACAAAGTCCTGCGCGAGACCTATCAGATTGCTTACATTCAACACACCCCGATGGAACCGCGCGCCGCCGTGGCCGAATGGAACGAGGGCAAGCTGACGGTTTGGACCGGCACCCAGCAGCCATCGCGCGTGCGGCAGGACCTGGCCAACGCGTTTCAGCTTTCGCGCGAGCGCGTGCGTGTCATCGTCCCGGACACAGGCGGCGGTTTTGGCGGCAAACACTCCGGCGAGGTGGCGGTCGAGGCAGCCCGCCTGGCGAAGGCCGCGAACAAACCGGTCTCTGTGCGCTGGAGTCGCGAGGACGAATTCACCTGGGCCTACTTCCGTCCTGCCGGAGTCATTGACGTCGCGGGCGGCCTCGATGCCAAAGGCGCTCTCGTGGCGTGGGAGCACGTGAACTTTAACTCTGGCAGCTCCGCTATCGGCACGCCTTACGCCATTCCGAACGCCGCCACGGAATTCAAGTCGTGCGATCAACCGCCCTTGCGCAGCGGGTCGTATCGCGCACTGGCCTCCACCGCCAATGCCTTCGCGCGCGAGTCGTTCATGGACGAACTGGCGGCAGCGGCCGGCGTCGATCCGCTCCAGTTTCGTCTTCGCCATTTGACCAACGACCGTTTGCGCGCCGTTCTCACCGCGGCCACGGAGAAGTTCGGCTGGAAAAGCCAATGGAAAAGGAATTCAGCGCCGCAGAAGACGGGCGTCGGCCTCGCCTGCGGCACCGAGAAAGCCTCGTACGTCGCCTGCTGTGCGCGCGTCGAAGTGGATGAGCGCGCCGGCACGTTCAAGCTGCTGGAGGTGGTGGAAGCATTCGAATGCGGCGCGATCCAGAATCCCGCCAATCTCAAGGCGCAGGTGGAAGGCTGCATCATCATGGGCCTGGGCGGCGCGCTACGCGAAGAAATGCGATTCAAAGACGGTAAAATACTGAATGCCAGGTTTTCGCAGTATCAGGTGCCACGTTTCAAAGATGTGCCGCCGATCGAGACGCTGCTGGTCGATCGACCCGATCTCCCGTCCGTGGGCGCCGGCGAGACGCCTATCATCGGCATCGGCCCCGCCATCGCCAACGCGTTGTTCAACGCGGTTCAGGTTCGCATCCGTGCGTTGCCAATTCGGAATGCGACTTATCGCGCGGCATAGAAAGACAGTGGGCGACCCACCGTATCGCGCGCCCAACGCCCTTGTCCAGGAGGGACAGAGTGAAAATAGCCCGGCGTTTCAACGCCGCGTGGTGCGGTTCAAAAACCACCGAGTCCCGGAGGGAGGAAAGAAGTTCAGGTTTAAGAGTTGGATTCTCTGCCGTCCCTCCGGGACTTGTCTCTATTGTCGGCTCAACCCGGCGTTGAAACGCCGGGCTATTGTCGGATGTCGCTTCAGGACAAACCCCTGTCTGCATTCCCGGAAGGCATTAAAGCCAGCCTGCATTTCTCACCACCCGTTCAAAATTCCGACCGGTCGTGAGAAATGCGGGCCAGGCCGCCTCGCCCAAAGGAGCGCCCTGCTTCTTCTCGCCGCCGCTGTTCCCGCCCTCGCTGCGATCCCGGAGTGGACAGGACAACCAGGCTATCGCTCCGCTGCCGTCGAGCCGAACGCCGACGGCAAGACGGGATTTCAGGCCCTGGCTCCGCAAGTTACCGGCGTCAACTTCACCAACCCGATCCCGGCCGAGCGCCATCACACAAATCAGATCCTGTTGAACGGGTCCGGTGTGGCCGCAGGCGACGTAAACGCCGATGGTTGGTGCGATTTGTTTTTCTGCGGGCTGAGCGGACGGAGCGCGCTGTATCGCAACCGTGGCGATTGGAAGTTTCAGGAGGTTACTTCCGAGTCGGGCCTGGCGGCGCATCTGCGCGACACGAAGCTCGACGCGACCGGCGCGGCCTTGGCCGATCTTGATGGCGATGGGGATCTCGATCTTGTCATCAACTCGGTCGGCCATGGCACGCATACCTTCACGAATGATGGTCGTGGTCGCTTCGCGCCGTCGCGGGTGCTGAACCAAGGCCGCTGCGGCAGTTCCCTGGCATTGGCAGACATTGATGGCGACGGGACGCTCGATCTTTATGTCGCGAACTACCGCACCTCCACGATCCGCGACCAAGCCGGCGCTCGCTTTACCTTCAAGACAGTCAATGGCGCCCCGCAGGCCGTTGCCTTTGGCGGGCGCGCGCTCACCGAACGCGAGCTGACAAATCGTTTCGCATTTCAGTACAAGCCCGGCGCTGGCGGTGGCGGTTCGGTTTTTCACGACGAACTGGGCGAAGCGGACGCGCTTTATCGCAACCAGGGCGCCGGACGTTTCGAGCCGGTGCCCTTTACCGGCGGTGCCTTTCTTGATGAGGACGCGAAACCGCTGGCGCAAGCGCCGTTTGACTGGGGACTGAGCGTGATGATGCGCGATCTCAACAGCGACGGGACGCCTGATATTTATGTGTGCAACGATTTCGCCACGCCCGATCGCTTTTGGATCAACGATGGCACAGGCCGCTTCCGCGCCGCGCCGCCTTCCACGATGCGCCAGACCAGTCTTTCGACGATGGCCATTGATGTGGCGGACATTAATCGCGACGGGTTTGACGACGTGTTCACCGCGGACATGTTGAGTCGCGATCGCTGGCGGCGCCTGGTGCAGCGCAACGAACCGAATCCAAACATCCATCTGTTTGTCGATGTCGCCCGCCAGCCGCAGTCCCCGCGCAACACGCTGCAACTGGCGCGCGGTGATGGCACCTACGCCGAGGTGGCGCAGTTGGCCGGGTTGGAAGCGGCGGAATGGGCGTGGGCTTCCATCTTCCTTGACGTGGACCTGGACGGTTATGAGGATCTGCTCGTCGCCAATGGCTTCGAGCGTGACTACATGAACATGGACGTCAACCGGCAGGTAACGGCGTTGAAGGCAAGGGCGGGTGGAAAGATGCCGGCTGCCGAGCAATTCAAACTGAACCGCCTTTATCCGCGTTTGGCCACGGCCAATGTCGCGTTTCGCAATCTCGGCGCTGGCTCCGAGGGAGCAGTCCGTTTCGCGGACGCATCCGCGCAGTGGGGCTTCGAGCAACGAGGCGTTGCGCAAGGAATGTGCCTCGCAGACCTCGACAACGACGGCGATTTGGATGTCGCCATCAACAACTCCAACGATGCCGCGACGCTTTTGCGCAACGACACGGCGGCGCTGCGCGTGGCGGTGCGTCTCAAAGGAAAAGCGCCCAACACCCATGGCATTGGCGCAAGGATTAGGGTGCTCGGCGGCGCTATCCCCAGCCAAAGTCAGGAGATGATTTCGGGCGGTCGTTACCTTTCCTCGGATGATCCGATGAGAGTGTTTGCAGCGGGTTCGATCACAAATCAGATGGCGATCGAAATCACCTGGCGCAGCGGCGCGCGCTCGATGGTCACGAACGTTGTCGCCAACCGTATCTACGAAATCGATGAAACCGGAGCCGTGCCCTCGGAACCTCAAAGGCGGCCGAACCCGTCTTCCTCTGCTGGGGGTGAGGGACGGGGTGCGGGCGAACGTGTGTCACCGCTTTTCAAGGAGGTCTCGCCTCTCATCAAGCACATTCATGCGCACGAACCCTTCGACGATTTCGCCCGCCAGCCGTTGTTGCCGAACAAACTGAGTTCGCTGGGCCCAGGCGCAAGCTGGTTTGATGTGGATGCCGATGGCTGGGATGACTTGATCCTCGCGGGAGGCAAAGGCGGGAAAATGGCGGTCTATCGAAACGATGGGCGGGGCGGCTTCACGCGGCTCACAGATGATTCGTTGGATCAACCTTTGGCTCGCGCTCAGACCAGTGTGTTGGGTTTGAGGACGGCGGACGGCCAGGCGGCCTTGCTCGCCGGTTCGAGCAGCTACGAAGGCGGCCTCACCAATGGCAGCGTCGCACGGCAATACCGGACCGTCATCGCGGCTCCCTCTCCTGGGGGAGAGGGCCGGGGTGAGGGCGGAACCAGGATCGAGCTGCTTGAAGATGCTTTCCCCGGCTCAGCAGGCACCACCGGACCACTGGCGTCAGCCGATGTGGACGGTGACGGTCAATTGGATCTATTCGTGGGCGGTCGTTGCGTGCCTGGCCGCTGGCCCGAAGCCGCGCCTTCGCTGATTTTCCGCCAGGCTGAAGGCAAATGGGTTTCGGATCGGGAGAACACGAAACGCTTTGCCAGCCTCGGTCTGGTGAGCGGCGCGGTTTTCACAGACATCGATGGCGATGGCGATCCGGATCTGGCGCTCGCCTGCGAATGGGGTCCGCTGCGGTTGTTTCGGAACGAACGAGGCGTCCTTACGGAAGCCACCGCTGACGTGGGCCTGGCTGCATACACCGGTTGGTGGAACGGCGTTGCGGCAGGAGACTTCGACGGCGACGGCCGGATGGATCTCATCGCTTCCAATTATGGTCGAAACACCAAGTATGAACGCCTTCGCTCGAAGCCGTTGCGCATCTTCCACGGCGATTTCAACGGCGACGGCAGTGTGGCGTTGATGGAAGGCTGCTATGATCCCGCGCCTGCGGGACCGCGCAGTTACGCCCCGATTCTCAACGTCTGGACGATGTCGCAAGGGATGCCATGGCTGCTCGAGAAGTTCAACAGCTACGAAGCGTTCAGCCGGGTCAGCATCGAGGTTGCGCTGGGTGAGCGGGGTCGTGCCGCAAAGTATCTCGAGGCCGGCTGGCTCGACTCGACGGTGTTCCTCAATCGCGGCGGACGCCTTGAAGCCAGGCCGCTGCCGGTCGAAGCGCAGGTGACCCCGGCCTTCGCTGTGTGCGTGGCCGATTTCGACGGTGACGGCCATGAGGATGTGTTTCTTAGCCAGAATTTCTTTGGCGTGCGCGCCGACACATCGCGATACGACGCCGGGCGCGGGTTGCTGCTGCGCGGAGACGGTCGGGGCGGCTTCGCAGCCGTCGCCGGCCGACAAAGCGGGCTCTTGCTCTACGGCGAGCAACGTGGCGCGGCCGCGGGAGACTACGATGGAGATGGTCGGGTGGATCTGGTGGTGACTCAGTTTGGCGCGGAGACAAAGCTGTATCATAACGACACTGGCCGTCCGGGGTTGCGTGTGCGATTGCTGGGCCCGGCGGGGAATCCGCACGGCGTCGGCGCGGTAGTGAGGCTGAAGCATGGCGAGGAACTCGGTGCTGCGCGCGAAGTCCATGCGGGTTCTGGTTACTGGTCGCAGGACAGCGCGATCCAGGTAATGACGGGGCACGGAACGGCAACGGGACTTCAGATTCGGTGGCCGGGCGGGAAGGTAGTCGAAGCTCAGGTGCCATCCGGTGCGCTGGAAATCTCAGTGGACTTCAGTGGCAGGACGGAGCGGATTCGATGAAATAGAATCGTGATGATGCGCCCGATAGTAAGTGTACGGGTAGAACTCGGTTTCCGACGGTCTTGAGTAAGCGGCCCGACGCACGAGCTGACGAAAGAATCGAGGTTGTATTGAGTCCGAACTCACGCCTCACAGATTCAGATTCTCGTTTTGAAGTTTGGCTTTCAGTTCAGCTATCGCCTGCTCCAGTCCCTTGGCCTCCTGGAGCTCCGCTGCATGTTGAGGAGCCATTCTTTCTGTTTCGAGCAAACCCATCTCTTTGGCTTCATCGGCAGTCAATGGCTCCTTCATGCTCTTCACTAACAGATCGTGGAATCGTTGTTCGCGTGTGTCCAGTACATCGCCAAACACGGCTAGCCGTCGCAAAATTCTGGCTTTCAGCGTCTGTGCTTTCTCTGAATCGCGATCTTCGAGATCTTCTTTGTCGACGATGTCCTCGACTCGGTAAGCGGTTCCGGTGAAGTCCTCGTTCGGGTATCCGGTCAAGATGTAGATGGGCAGCTTGGGGTGAAGCGCGCGCAGGTGCCCGGCCAACTCGATGCCGTCATAGTTTACCAACTCACCGCCCCGCATCTTTTGGTCAATGAAGAAGCCGCCGAGGTGGGGGTTCTTTAGCAGCTCGTCGAACTTTGAGAACTCGGTAAATGGCACCAGAGGTTCGACTTTAATATCCGGCGAATCCAAGAGGCGCTGCAAAGCAGGGACGTTTGTAAAATCGCCGGGTTGCTCGTGGTCGCGCTGGATGCCAACGCGCAGTTCCATAGCCGCAGTCGCTGTTGCCAGCAATGTTGCCAGCGGACGGTGAGGGTCAAGGACCGACGAGGTCACCAGCAGCAGCTCACCGAGTATTTTCACCGCCAAGTCTATGCTCAACTTCATGGGCCGGACTTCAGTGTCATTCTGGACGTGGAGCCCATCAGGCCCGATGAAGACGAATCGCGGGCGGCCCTTCGCCTGTTGGTCCGCTTGCGCCGGGTTTACGGGCCCCGCTTCTTTGATGTCGTCACCGACCAGGCCATCGAACGGTGGGAGGAACTGCAACCTTTGTGGAGTGGCTGAGCGGTTCCCCCGTTCCGCAGGCCGACAAACTGGCTTTGCGCAGTCAGCTCTTTGACATCCCAAAACCTAGCCAGCCATCCAACGGGTGAACTGTCTTCAGATTCCGGGCGCCAAGAGCCTCGGCCGTTGCGCCGCCACTTCCAGGCGCCCAAAAAAATCGCTCTGGTCGACGGGAAACCCACATTCCACACCACCTTGCGGAATCGCTGTGGACACACGATAAGTCATTGCAAAATGAATTCTGTTGTGTAATATCTCCGCTACTACAGATGTTGTTCCACCTCGCTTGAGTGTTGTTGTGTCTTGAAAACGTCATCAGGCCGGAAGGGGAAATCACATGAGAGTGAATCAAGTTTTTGTGTGTTAACGGCCTTTTATCCATGCCTCGGTTGACTTGGAACTTCTTCACCGCACTGGCGTTCCTGGGTTTAGCCACGATAGGGTCGCCGGATCGTCTTTTGGCAACCGCCCCGAGTCCGTCGATTGATTTGGCTGTTACCATGACGGACACACCGGATCCCGCCGGTGTGGGCACTAATGTCACTTACAGTATCCTTGTTACCAACGCCGGGCCCTCCGCAGCTACGGGAGTCGTGCTTTCCAACATATTGTCTGGCCCGGTTACTCCGATCGGAGTAACCGTCAGCCAGGGCGGTTCGGTAATCCAAGGAAGCGAAGTTAATTGTTTCTTGGGGACGATTAACGCGGGCAGCAGCGCGATGGTGTCGATTGTGGTTCAAACGACGGCACCGGGGACGATCACCAATAACGCTCGGGCAAGCGCAACCGAGAGCGATGCGAATCCTTCAAACAATTCAGCCACTGCGACGACCTCCGTCGGCACAGGTCCCCCCACGATCACTGCTCAGCCAGAAAGCCGCACGAACAACATTGGAACAACGGCGACATTTTCGGTCAGTGCCACTGGCGCCGGGCCGTTGAGGTACCAATGGTATTTCAACACGACCAACGCGCTCAGCACTCAAACGAATGCCACTCTTATTCTGCCAAACGTTCAAACCAACCAGAGGGGAGGCTACCGCGTAGTGGTGACAAACAGCTTCGGATCGTCCACCAGCGTGGTCGCTTTTCTGACCGTCACCGTGCCGCCGTTTATTACGCAACAGCCGGTGAGTTTGACAGTAACACAAAACAACAACGCCATCTTCAACGTGACTGCCGGGGGTGATGCACCGTTGAGTTACCAGTGGCGTCTGAATGGCGGCAGTTTGACTGGCGCAACGAACAGCAGCCACACCGTGGTGAGCGCGCAGGCCAGCCATGCCGGCAATTACGATGTGATCGTGACCAATAACTACGGCTCAAGAACCAGTGCGGTGGCGACCTTGACCGTGTTGGTGCCACCCTCGATTACCCAGCAGCCGGCAAGTTTAACGGTGGCTACAGGCGAGGTCGCCACATTCACAGTCGTCGCCAGTGGAACCGCGCCGTTGATTTATCAGTGGCGTTACAACGGCGCTGACATGGCCGGTAAGACCAATGCCACGCTCACCATCAGCAACTCCCAACCTTCGGATGCCGGCACCTACACGGTGCGCGTGAGCAATAACATCGGTACGGTCACCAGCGATCCGGCGACATTGACGGTTAGCCAATCGGGGTTTCCAACGATCACTGTTCAGCCGAAAAATCGCACGGTAATTGAAGGAACCAATCACACCTTTGGCGTGACTGCCACCGGCCAAGCGCCGCTGCGTTATCAATGGAGGTTTAACGGGGTTAATCTTGCGGGAAGCACTAATTCCACTCTTCCATTGACCAACATTCAAACAAGCCATGCCGGTCCTTATCACGTGGTGGTGACGAACACCAGCGGCGCCGTGACGAGCGTCGTGGCGATTCTGACCGTGCGCCGGACAAACGATCCGGTTTACTCGAATCCGGATGGGGGTTGGACTTATGTTTACGCGGGCAACGCGGCTTCCAACAGTCTTACGGCCGGCCTGGATGGCACCTGGAACCGACAGAACGGTTCGGATTCCTGGGGAGGCGATGCACGCGGTCCGGGTAACGCGCCCCTCGGAGGTGTGGGAACGGCCAATAGCCTGCTCACGATCGAAGATGCGGTATTGAGCGGCAGCGGCAGCACGGACAACCGGCGCTTTTATTTCACACATAATTTGCAGCAGGAACTCGCCCCGTCCACCGCCAACACTCTCTTGAACGACGGGGTGACCTTAAGCTTTCGCACCCGTCTGACACCGCCGCCTCCAGCCGATCCGTTCACCGAATTGACCAACGCTCCCAATGGTTATGTAAACGTCTTCGATGGCCGGGGGATGTTCGGCCTTCGCCAGGCCGGCGGTAGTGGCATGATCGTTTCCTTTACGTTGAATCAGGCCTCGGAGGACACGAATGCGTCCGGCACGACGCTGGATTTTGGGCAGGCCGGTCTGCACATGAACAATTTGAACGGTGACTCCCGCAGTCCCAGTGTCGATCCCGGTGAAGGAGGCACGATCAATCTGCTCCCGCTCAATCCCACTGTCTTTCACGAGTTCTGGATCACGATCCAAGACAACGGGGCGACGGCGGGCACTCACAGGGTTTCCATTTACATGGATGGAAGCAAAACCGCTTCCGTGTTCAATCTCACGGCGGGGATTGCCAGCGACACTCCGTCCACAAATTATCTGGGCATGGGCTTGCCCAACACGGCCCAGCGTGGGGCTTATGATATCGATTTTTTTGCCTATAAGCCCGGTCTGCTCACGCCCTCCGGCTTTAATGATCCGGTCGGAATCGTTTTGCAGCCCACCAACCAGACAATTGCCGCCGGCCAGACGGCGACCTTCAACGTGGGCGTGACCGGCACACCGCCGTTCGCTTATCAGTGGTATCGAAACGGCGGGGCCATCAGCAATGCAACCAATTCCTCCTACACCACACCTCCGGTCACCTCCGGAGACAACGGCGCGGCGTTCACCGTGGTGATCAGCAATGTGTTCAATTACGTCACGAGCAGTCCGCCGGCCCTCCTGCTTCTGTTGCAATCGCCAACCATCCTCGCGCAGCCGCAAAGCCTGACGGTCACCAATGGCGATCCGGCCAGCTTTGCAGTGACAGCTCAAAGCGCGACTCCGGCGTCCTATCAATGGCGTTTCAACGGCGCGAACCTGACAAGCGCAACGAATTCAAGCCTGAACATCGCCAGCGCTTCTCCAGGTAACGCCGGTAACTATGATGTGATCGTTTCAAACAGTGCCGGCGCCGTCACCAGCGCCGTGGCAATCCTGACCGTCAAAGTGCTCGACTTCGGTGATGCGCCCGGGCTGTATCTGACGCTGCTTGTGGATAACGGCGCGCGGCACGTGATCAGCAGCGGCATTCGCCTCGGTGCGGGCGTGGACATTGACCTGGACGGGCAGCCGGACGCGTCCGCCACCGGCGACGATCTCGCCGGCAGCGACGATGAAGATGGTGTTGCCTTCACCACGCCCCTGCGAGCCGGGCAGATGGCCAGCGTGGACGTGGTCGCCTCTACGAACGGCCTGCTCAACGCGTGGATTGATTTCCATGGAGACGGCAGTTGGGCTACTGGCGGCGATCAGATCTTTACCAACCGAATTCTTCTGGCTGGCACCAATCACCTCAGCTTTCTGGTCGCTCCATCGGCCACACCCCAGAGCACCTTCGTGCGGTTCCGCTTCAGCACAGCAGGCGGTTCCTCCTTCGCCGGGCCTGCGGCTGATGGTGAAGTGGAGGATTATGCCGTGGTGCTGACGGCGATTTCTGATCTGGTGGTGACAAACCTGGATTCTCCGGATCCAGTCGCATTGAATTCCAATCTGGTTTACACCATCACGGTCTTTAACGCGGGTCCCTCGATTGCCACCGGTGTCACGCTGATGAACACACTGCCGGGCAACGTCAATTTCCTCGCGGCCATCCCCAGCCAGGGCGCCTGCACAAATTCGGCGGGCACTGTCACGTGCAACATGGGCAGCTTAAGCGCAAGCAGCGGGGCGGTGGTGACCGTTACTGTCAGCCCCACCGCGACGGGATTCCTCACCAACACCGCCACAGCCGTTGCCAATGAACTGGATTTGTTCTCCGCCAATAACACGGCGCTTGCGACCACGGAAGTCCAGATTGCCCCTTCGATTACGTCCCAACCGGTCAGCGTGACGGTCCTTCAGGGGAACAATGCCACGTTCAGCGTTACGGCTGCTGGCACCGCACCGCTCAGCTACCAATGGCGCCTGGGTGGCTCTGACTTGAGCGGCAAGACGAACTCGAGTCTGACCATTAGCAATGCCCAGGTGTCGGATGCCGGCGCCTACACCGTGCGGGTGAGCAACCGTGTCGGCCAGGTGCTCAGCGCTCCGGCTACGTTAACCGTGCTGGGTCCACCTGCCATTACGCAGCAGCCTCAGAGCCGCACGAACACCGCCGGCAGCCAGGCCACCTTGAGTGTGGCCGCCACGGGCACCGAACCGTTGCACTACCGCTGGTTCTTCAACGCAACCAATCTTTTGGCCGGCGCCACCAGCGCGACACTGAGTCTGACTAACGTCCAGAAGACCCAAACGGGTGACTACACGGTCGTGATTACCAACAGCGCGGGTGCCGTGACGAGCGTCGTGGCCCGGCTGACGGTTTTTGAAATCGATTTTGGCGACGCGCCAACGCCGGCCTACCCAACCTTGCTGGCTAATAATGGCGCGCGTCACCGCGTCGTGGCGGGATTCCGGCTGGGTTTACTGCTGGATTTCGAGCCGGACGGACAGCCCAATGCTGCCGCCACCGGCGATGACCTGGGCGGCGTCGATGACGACGATGGAGTGAGCTTCCTTACGCCGCTGTTAGTGGGACAACCGGTCAACATCGCCGTAAATCCCTCCGCCAATGGATTGCTCAATGCCTGGATTGACTTCAATGCCAACGGGAGTTGGAGCGAAGCCGGCGAACAGATTCTCACCAATCGGGCCGTGGTCGCCGGAACCAATTTTTTTCCGTTTGTAGTGCCGGCAACCGCACTCGCAGCGAACACCTATGCGCGGTTCCGATTTAGCAGCGCCGGCGGGCTTTCCTTCACCGGCGAAGCGCTGGATGGTGAAGTGGAGGATTATGCCGTCACCATCAGCCCGGTCAGCGATCTGCAATTGGTGTTGAATGACCAACCCGATCCGCTCGTGCTCGGGAGCAATCTTACCTACGCCCTCACGGTAACGAACCGCGGACCGTCCTCGGCCAGCGGCGTGATCTTGAGCAACACCCTGCCTGCCGGCGTCAGTTTCGTGTCCGTCGCGACGAGTCAAGGCAGTTGCAGCAACGCGAGCGGGTTGGTCAGATGCGTGCTGGGCAGCTTGGCCGCTGGCTCTGCGGCGAGCGTGAGCATCGTCGTTACGCCGGCAACGGCCACGACCATCACAAACACGGCCTCGGTGAGCGCAAATGAAACGGACTTGAACCTGGGCAACAATACGGCTTTGGCCGTCACCGCCGTATTGGAACATCCCGTCATCCTATCGCAGCCACAAAGCCGGACGATCACCAACGGCAACAATGTTACTTTCAGCGTCACGGCCACGGGAACTGCTTTGCGTTATCAATGGCGTTTTAACGGAACCAATATTCTGAATCAGACCAACGCGGTTCTGGCACTCATAAATGTGCAGCCGTCTCAGGCGGGCAGCTATAGCGTGCAGGTCACCAACGCAGTCGGAGCCGTGCTGAGTGAGCCGGCCATCTTGACAGTCGTTGCTCCCGTGCAAATCACGACGCAACCGCAAAGCCAGACCGCCGTTGTCGGCAGCACAGTCACATTTAGCGTGACGGCGGCGGGGAGCCCACCACTAACGTATCAGTGGTATTTCAACAGCACCGAGTTGCCTGGGGAAACGCAACCGACACTCACGATCGACAGCGCGCAACTCATCCATGAAGGCACTTACACGGTCAGGGTAAGCAACAGCGCCGAGAGCGTGCTGAGCGCGCCGGCCACGCTGAATATTTTGGAATCGCCGATCATTACCCAGCAGCCACAGAGCGCGACAAACTTTGCCGGCGGTCTGGCGACACTTGCTGTCACGGCCGAGGGCACCGCGCCATTGCGCTATCAGTGGTATCTCAACGCAACAAATGTCCTGGCCAACGCCACGAATGCGATGCTGGCTTTCCCGAATGTGCAGAAAACTCAAACCGGCAATTATCAGGTCGTCGTGACCAATAGCGCTGGCGCCGTCACCAGCGTCGTCGCTCGACTGACCATTCTGGAAATGGATTTTGGCGATGCGCCAGATATCGGTTATCCGACCTTGCTGGCCTTTGGCGGCGCTCGCCACGAGATTGTTCCGGGCGTGCGCCTGGGCGCGAGTGTGGATTTCGAACCGGACGGGCAGCCCGACCCCATCGCGCAGGGCGACGATAATAACGGCACGGACGACGAGGGTGGCGTCGCTTTCACCACGCCTGTTCTGGTTGGGCAAACAGCCGGCCTGCAAGTGAGCGCTTCGACCAATGGGTTTCTGGATGGCTGGATTGACTTCAATCGGAACGGAACCTGGGACGACCCGGGGGAACAAGTCTTCACCAGCCAGTTATTGGCCGCGGGAGGCAATATTCTGTCCTTCAGCGTGCCGGTGACGGCCGCGGCGACGAACACGTTCGCCCGTTTCCGATTCAGCAGCGCGGGCGGCCTGGGCTTTGATGGCCCTGCGCCCAACGGCGAAGTCGAGGATTATCAGCTCGCGATTGGCCCGGCGATCGATCTGGCTCTCACGCTCCTGGACAATCCCGATCCGGTGACCGTGGGAAGCAATCTGACTTACACCATCGCCGTGACCAACCAGGGAGCCTCGACTGCGAATGGCGTGACGGTGACCCACGTGTTGCCCGCCAGCGCGAGTTTTGTTTCGGCGGTCACAACGCAGGGAAGTTGCACGAACCAGTCGGGCATTCTCACCTGCCAACTGGGCGCTCTTGCCAGCGCTGGACAGGCGAGCATTTTTGTTCAGCTTGTTCCACGTACGCCGGGAGTCTTTGCCAGCACGGCCAATGTCACGGCCAATGAGTTGGAGTTGAATCCGGCCAACAATGTGGCCCAGCAAGAGACCACGGCGGTCGCCTGGACGGGTTTTTTTGGCAGTTCGCAGACGATTGTGGCGCCGGACAACGCCACGGCCTCACCGTATCCTTCGACGATACTGGTCTCCGGTGTGACGGCCACGGTTTACAAAGCGGTGGTTACGCTGAGCAATTTGACCCACACGTTTCCGTCTGATTTGGACATCCTGCTGGTCGGGCCAGGCGGCCAAAGTGTCCTGCTGATGTCCGATGCCGGGGCGGGCCGGCCTGGCGTGGTCAATGTGGTGTTGGCCTTCGATGACGATTCCCCATTGATCATTCCTGAATCGGGATTCTTTGTTTCTGAAACGTATCGGCCCAGCAATTACGGATCGGGCGCAGATCCCTTTGCGGCTCCCGCGCCAGCGGGACCGTACGGCAGCCAACTCTCCGTGTTCCGGGGCACAGCTCCGAACGGAATCTGGTCGTTATACGTCGTGGACGATGAAGTGGATGACTTCGGAGAAATCCGCAATGGATGGAGTTTGACCTTCGCCACTCTCAACCCCATCGCCGATTTGCGCGTCACGCAACGCGACGTTCCCGATCCGGTGGCTGTCGGCGGCAATCTCACCTACACCGTCACGGTTACGAACAGTGGTTTGGCCGGAGCGTCGGGAGTCGTGCTGACGAATCGATTACCCGCCGGTGTCAATCTGGTTTCGGTGACGGCGAGCCAGGGCAGTTGCACCAACCAGGGCGGCATAATCCGTTGTGCGCTGGGTCAGTTGCCCAACGGCGCCAGCGCCGCGATCACCATTGTCGCCACGGCTCTCACGCCCGGAACGATCACCAACGTCGCCACCGTGGCGGGGAACGAAATTGATTTCAATCTGGCCAACAATGTTTCCACCGAGATAACCAGCGTGACAAGGCCGGTGGATGTTTCCCTGTTTATGATAAGATCGCCGGAACCAGTCGGACTCAATCAAAATGTCACCTACACGCTGCTGGTCACGAATCACGGGCCGAATCAAGCCACGGGCCTGAGTCTTGCGAATGTTTTGCCGGCCGGGGTCAGCTTCCTTTCAGCCAACGCCAGTCAGGGTGGCTGCACGAATTCCGGGGGCACGGTGCAATGCGATTTGGGCGCACTGGCTGTGGGCGCTCGTGCCAGTGTGAGCATTGTCGGGCGGGCGGATGCGTTCGGGATCTTCACCAATCGCGCCCAAATTCTCCCGAACGAAATCGATCTTAATATCGCGAACAATTCTGCGGCCCAAATTACGACTGTCGTTGCCTTCTTCGGGCCCTTCGTCAATGCCGCTCCGATCACCATTCCGCCAGCAGGCGCGGCGAGTCCGTTTCCTTCGAGCATCCTTGTTTCAGGGGCGATCGGCAAGGTGCACCAGGTCTCGGTAACGCTCAGCAATTTGAGCCATGGTTTTGCGGACGATCTGGACATTCTGTTGGTGAGCCCGAACGGTCAGGCCGTGCTGTTCATGTCGGATGCAGGCGGCTCTTCTACGGTGAACGCAACGTTGAAGTTCGAAGACACCGCTTCAATCTCATTGCCGGACTCGAGTCTGATTTCATCCGGCACCTTCAAGCCGACGGCGTTCGATCCGAACAGCGATTTGTTTTCGTCTCCGGCGCCGGCCGGGCCGTATGCGACCAATTTCTCGTTTTTCAACGGTGGCGCTCCGAACGGGTTGTGGTCTCTCTACGTTTCGGATGATGGAGCGGGGGTCAGCGGAGGAATAAACGGCGGCTGGAGCCTGACAATTGCGACGCTCGAGCTTGCCCCAATCATCTCGAACATTCCCGATCAAACCGTCGATGAAGACATGTCGAGCGCCTTGATCGCGTTTACCGTCCAGGATGGGCAGACACCGCCTGAGGCGTTGACTTTGGGCCGAAGTTCTTCCGATACGGTTCTGATTCCGAACGAAAACATCCTTCTCGGCGGCAGTGGCAGCAATCGCACCGTCAGGATTATCCCGGCCGCCAATCGTTTCGGGTCGGCTACGATCACCATTACAGTCACCGACACCGATGGCGCGAGCGCCAGCGACATGTTTCTGGTTACTGTCAACTCGGTAAATGATCGCCCATTCTTGTCCGACATTGCCGCCCAGATGACGGGCGAAGACACCGTGCAGGTGGTTCCATTCATGGTGGGTGATATTGAGACGGCTGCGGGAATACTGAGCGTTTCCGCCAGCTCTTCGAATCCGCTGCTTGTTACCCAAAGCGGCTTGTTGCCGGGAGGCAGCGAGTCCAACCGGCAGGTGACGATTTCGCCGGTCACGAACCAGTTTGGTACCGCCATCATTACGATCACGGTCACCGACCTGAATGGCGGCAGCACCAACAAGTCATTTTTGTTCACGGTTCATCCGGTTAACGACCCGCCCACCTTGAATGCGATTAGCAACCGCATCCTCGATGAGGACGCCAGCGAACAGGAGGTGGTATTGAGCGGCGTTACTTCCGGCCCCGCCAACGAAAGCCAGACACTTGCCGTGACCGCCGTTTCCGACCGGCCGGATCTTATTCCTCACCCGAACGTGAGTTACATCAGCCCGACGTGGCTGCTGAATTTCACTCCCGCAGCCAATGCGGTTGGGATGGCAACCATCACGGTCACAGTGGACGACGGAGGAGCGACCAACCGCACGGTCAGCCGGCAGTTCACGGTTACGCTCAGGCCGGTGAACGATCTGCCCATGATTTCCGACATCGCCGATCGGGTTACTGACGAAGACACGCCGGTGGGCCCGATCCCTTTCACCATTGGCGATTTCGATACGAACGCTGCGGCGTTGCTGGTCATCGGCGCCTCGTCACATCCTGCTTTGGTTGCAAACACGAACATTGTCATCACGGGAGGCGGCACCAACCGCAGCGTGACAGTCACCCCGAGTCCGAACGCATTCGGCACCGCGACCATCACGCTTAGCGTCTCCGACCCGGAGGGCGGCACCGTCGTGGATACATTTGTCGTGACGGTCAATTCGGTCAACGACGCGCCGACGCTGGCTGAGATCGGCAACGTGAGTATCGACGAAAATGCCGGGCCGCAAACGGTGATGCTCGGTGGCATCAGTTCCGGCGCGTCGAACGAAACACAGGTTCTTACCGTCACGGCCAGCTCCAGCAATCCTGGCGTGATTCCCGACCCGGTTGTTGTCTATGGCAGCCCGAACAGCACCGGGAAACTGATTCTCGCTCCCATCGCGAACACGAACGGCTCCGCCGTCATTACGGTGTCGGTGAATGACGGACAAGGTCAGAACAACGTCACAAATCGGACATTCGTCGTGACCGTTCGAAGGGTAAACGATTTGCCGGCCATCTCGGTTATTCCCAACCAGGCGACGGATGAAGACACTCCGAAGTTCATCGCGTTCACTATTGGTGACGCCGAAACTTCGGCCGGCAGCCTGACGATCGCCGGCAGTTCGTCCAATCAGGCTCTGGTGCCCAACGGCAATCTTCTGTTTGGTGGAAGCGAGAGCAACCCGACGCTGACGATCACGCCGACCACCAACCAATTTGGAACGACGACAATTGCGATTGTGGTCACGGATGCGGACACGGGAACCGTCACACGCAGTTTTGTGCTCACGGTAAACCCGCTCAATGACGCGCCCGGCATCTCGGATCTTGCGGATTTAACGATAGGCGAAGACAGACCGACCGGACCCATCGCGTTCCGGGTGGATGATGCGGAAACACCGCGCGCCAGTCTGTTGATAACCGGACAGTCATCGAACCCGCTTCTGGTTCCGAGCGGCAGCATTGTCTTTGGCGGCAGCGACAGCAATCGAACCGTGAATATTACTCCGGTCACGAACCGCTTCGGCTCGGCGACGATCACCATCACGGTGCGGGATGCCGATGGGCGTGCGGCCAGCGATTCTTTTCTGTTGACCGTTTCGCCGACGAACGATGCGCCGGTCATCTCGGACATTGCCGATCGAACGATGGTTCAAAATACCTCGCTGGCCATCGCTTTCGTCGTGTCGGATGTGGACAGCGCCCTGGACAGCCTGCAGATAAGCGGCACGTCTTCGAATCCGACGCTGCTGACCAATCCTGTCGTCGGTGGCTCCGGAGCCAATCGCATGATCACCCTGACGCCGGGGCAGAATCAATCCGGGACCGCGACGATCACGGTCACGGTTACCGATACCAGTGGCGCCAGCGCCAGCGATACGTTCCTGCTCACCGTCATTGCCAACAACCAGCCGCCGACGCTGAATGCCATCAACCCGCTCGTGATTAACGAAGACGCGGGCCAACAAACCGTGCTGTTGACGGGAATTGGCCCTGGCGCTTCCAACGAAATTCAGACCGTGACCTTGATGGCGCTATCGAGCAATCCGGCTTTAATTCCGACGCCAGGCATCAGCTACACCAATCCCAGCTCGACCGGCGTGCTGACCTTTACTGCGGCCAGCAACGCCACCGGCACGGCCGCGATCACGGTGACAGTGGACGATGGACAGCCGGACAACCATTCGTTCAGTCGCAGCTTCACGGTCACCGTCAATCCCGTCAACGATGCGCCTTCCATTTTATCCGTCACCAACCGAACAACCAATGAGGATACCCCCGTCACCGTTCCCTTCACCGTTGGCGACTCGGAAACGCTCTTGAGCCTGACGCTGATCGGCACTTCCAGCAACACGGCTCTGGTCGCGAACACGAACATTCTTTTCAGTGGCAGCGGCAGCAACCGCACCGCGACGATTCTTCCCACGGCTAATCAGTCCGGAACGACGACCATTACGCTGGCGGTTAATGACGGAGCCGCCACGAACAGCACCTCATTTGTCCTCACAGTCATGGCGGTAAACGATCCGCCGACGCTCGATCCGTTGCCTGACATCGTCCGAGTCGAGTCCCCAGTCCGCTTTACCATCAATCTGACGGGCATTACCTCCGGCGCGACGAACGAAAGCCAGACGTTGACCGTGACCGCCGTGTCCAGCGTTCCAGCAGACCTGGCTGTCCAGGGAACAACTTACACCAGTCCCTCCAGCACCGGCTCCTTCGATTTGAGGCCCTCCAATAATGCAACGGGCGTCGTGACGATCACCGTTACGGTCAATGACAATCAAGCAACCAACAACACCGTCAGCCAGAGCTTCGCCGTTTACTCGCGCCCGGCTGCGAACGCTTTGCCTACTATCTCGGCGATTGCGAACCATGTGATTGATGAGGACACGCCAACCGCAGCGATTCCTTTCGTCATAACGGATTCAAGCACGCCCGCCACGCTCTTGATCCCGGCAGGCCGCTCTTCCAATACAAACCTGCTGCCGAATGGGAACATCGTTTTTGGCGGGAGCGGCAGCAATCGCACCGTGACTCTCACGCCGGCGGCAAATCAGTCCGGCGCGACCACCATCACCCTTTCGGTTACCGACACCAACTTTGGAGTCAACAGCACGAGCTTTGTCCTGACGGTCAATCCAGTGAATGATTTGCCGACCATCTCCAGCCTGGGTCCACAGACGACACTGCAAAACACGCCGATTGGTCCGATTGCGTTTGTGATTGGCGACGTGGAAACGCCGGCGGGAAGCCTTGCGGTTGCGGCGAACTCTTCGAATTCGACACTGGTGCCAAACACAAACATCGTCGTGGGCGGCACGGGCACGGATCGAGCCGTGCTCATCACGCCCGCCAGCAATCAATCGGGGACGGCCAACATTACCATCAGCGTGACCGATGGCGACGGCGGTTCCACCAATCGCACATTCGCGTTGACAGTCATTGCGTCAAATAACTTGCCTCTCATTTCGGATATAGCCGATCAAACAATCAGCCAGGGCACCGCCACGGCGGCGCTTGCCTTTACGGTGCAGGATTTGGAAACGCCGCCCGATTCTCTGGCGCTGGCGAAGACTTCGTCGAACCAGGCGCTGGTGCCCGAGGCGAACATCCTCTTCGGCGGGAGCGGCAACGACCGGACCGTAACCGTCACGCCGGCGGCAAATCAGTCAGGCACGACCACCATCACGATCACGGTGACCGACGCCAATGGCGGCGCCGCCAGCGACTCCTTTGTGCTGACGGTCGTGGGAGTCAACCAGCCGCCGACGTTGGATGCGATCGCCGATCGTTTCCTCAATGAAGGCAGCAGTCCACAGATCGTAACCTTGACCGGCATCAGTTCCGGCACCGCCAATGAGAGCCAGGTGCTGGCGCTGTCCGCGACATCGAGCAATCCCGATTTGATACCGACACCTGCGATCGACTACACCAGTCCTGCTGGCACGGGCACAATGTCGCTCGCACCGTTGCCCGGCACAAACGGCACGGCCACGATCACAGTGACCGTCAATGATGGCCAAAGTCAGAGCAATCTCTTCTCCCGCGACTTTACGGTCACAGTCAACGCCGCCCCTGTCATTTCTGACCTGGCCGATCAAGTCATCGATGAAGACACCTCGCTTGGGCCGATTGCGTTCACAGTGCATGACCTGGAGACCGCAGCGAGCGATCTGACCATAACAACCAATTCATCCAATCCTGTCCTGGTTCCACTCGGAAACATCACCCTCGGTGGAAGCGGGACCAACCGAACGGTGACGGTCCGTCCAGCGACAAATCAATTTGGCAACACGACCATCACCTTGACCGTGATGGATACCAACGGCAACACGAGCAGCGACAGCTTCGTGTTGGTTGTCAATCCCATAAACGATCTGCCGACACTCGATGCCATGACGAATGTGGTGCTGCTCGAAGACGCCGCGCCGCGACTTGTTAACTTGAGTGGCATCGGTTCCGGAGCCGCCAATGAACCTCAGCCGTTGATGCTTTTTGCCGTTTCGAGCGCCCCGGCGCTGCTTCCGGATCCGGTTGTGGATTACACCAGCCCAAACAGCTCCGGATCCTTGATCTTAACCCCGCTGCCAGGCGCGCAGGGCGCCGCTACAATCACCGTGACCGTTCATGATGGCCAGAGCCAAAACAACAGCACCAGCCAGGTGTTCACCGTGACGGTGATGGGCGTGAATGATCCGCCCACGTTGGATACGATTGACAACGTGACCATCGAGGAAGACGCCGGCTTGCAGATCGTGCAACTGACCGGGATCAGCTCGGGTGCGCCGGGTGAGAATGAGGCCCTGGTGGTCACGGCCAGTTCCAGTGATCCGTCGCTCATTCCCGCGCCGAACATCACTTACACCAGCGCGGACAGCATGGGCCTGCTGCGCTTTGCTCCGACCACGAATGCGAGTGGTTCAGCCGTGATTTCGGTCCGGGTTGACGATGCCGCCGGCAATAACCTCACCCGCGCCTTTACCGTCACGGTGAATGCGGTGAATGACCTGCCCTCGATCTCGGACGTGGCCGATCAGGCCATCAATGAAAACACTTCAACCAGCCCGCTCGCTTTCATCATTGGCGATGCGGAGACGGCCGCCATCAACCTGACGCTCAATGGCCATTCGTCCAATCCGGCACTGGTGCCTTATGGGAACATTCAGTTCGGCGGCGCCGGGAGCAATCGCAACGTGACCGTCACGCCGGCCGTCAATCAGTCCGGCACTGCGGTCATTACAGTCACCGTCGCCGATCCTCAAGGGAACAGTGCGAGCGAGAGTTTTGTGCTCGTGGTCAACGCCGCTATTCCCACGATCACCCGCCAGCCGCAGAGTCAAATCGTGGCCGCGGGAGGCACGGCCATCTTTCGTGTGACGGCTTCGAGCACATCGCCGTTGAGCTATCAATGGCGGCGCAACGGCATCGACGTGCCCGGAACGACCAACGCCACGCTGACCATCGCCAACGTGCAGGCCGCTCATGAAGGCGATTATACGGTTGTCGTGAGCAACAATCGCGGTTCTGTGGCCAGCCTGCCGGCCCGGTTGCAGTTGCTGAGCCCGCCGGTGATCACGCAGATAGCCCGCGGAGTCAACTCGGTCGCAATTTCCTTCACAACCATGAGCGGCCCGAACTATACGGTTGAGTATCGGGACTCCTTCAGCATTTTCGGCTGGGCGCCACTGCTCACCGTTTCAGGCACGGGCAATGTGATGACGGTCAATGATGTTTCTGCCAGCGTGCCGATGCGTTTCTATCAGGTGCGCGCTCAATAGTTTCTCATTGTTTTTCATCACGGTCGTAGCGGCGTCTCGGCAGAGCGCCGTCGTTCTGTGCCGCAGCGGGCGGCGTTCTGCCGAAACGCCGCTACGACCTGCCGGTGTGTTGAACGGGTAACGGCTACCGAAGGTTATAGAGCGGTTGCCAGAATTCATTTCCGATTGGCAACCTGTTGAACATGCTGCGGGTCGCAGACCCGCGCTCCCGGAGCGCGCCTCTGTGAGGCGCAGCAGCCTTGGCTCTTGAGTTTGGTCGGAAATTATTTTTGGCAATCGCTATAGCGCCTCAATGTGTCAGCGCGTAAACCGCGATGTTCAGCGCCAGCTTCTGGCCATCATCGGGACCGACTCCTTTGCCGTCGTTGCATTTGTTGTTCATGCTGAAGGAGCAGCACAAACCTTCTTCGCAAAGGACGGCAACCAGATTGCCCTGATGAAACAGACCTTCCAATTGGATCTCGCGGTTCTCGTGCAGACTGCGGATGCGACTGATGTTGTAGAAGGAGCGGTAAATAAGATGATCGTAAGGAAGGCCTTTCACGGGCTCATTGGCGAAGAGGCGGCTGAACTCGCGCCGCCAGGCTTTGGGGAAGTTTGGATTGGTGCAGCAACCGGACGCAAAGAAGAAGCCGCCGTGCGACAGATATTTCCGGAGCACTTCCAATTCGGCCTCCGTGAGAACAAAGTCATTGTGGCCATTCATGAAGACAAACGGGGTCTCGAACAGTTCCGGATCGGTGAGCCGCACTTTTTTCTCCTGTTGCACTTTGAGAGTCGACGCCCGGGAAACCAGCCTCATGAGGTCCTGCCCAACGCCGCCGCAATCATTGCCATCGTTCTGACTGTACTTGATTCGGCCGAGAAAAAATGTCGCGAGTGGATCGTGGTGATCTTGAGCGCGCGCACCGGGGGCGAATAACAAGAGAAAAAGCGCAAAAAGAATGGATCCGTCCCGAATGGCGGGGAATGCGGGCAAGACCGAACTCCGAAGTCCCAAACCCGAAGCCCGAAAACCTTGCCGCCTGTTGGCGGGTGAACATTCCAGCTTGAGATTGCTGGGGCGAATTCGGGTGTCGGATTTCGGGTGTCGGATTTCGGATTTCATACGGAGTGCCCTTTCATCTCATTGCAGGTTATGCGTTGCTTCAAGCTCATGCCAATCCCCATTGTTTGCGCAACACCCATTCCGCGCCCAGACATCCCAGGATCAGCGCTAACATCCATGCGTTCACGCCGAAGGGTCTGCGCATCGGTTTGCCGCGCCGAATCTGTTCGACCTTGCTTTTGATTTGTTCCACCATGGCGCTGGCGTCATCACACTCTTCGACTTTCAAAGCCAGACCTTCGCTCAAAGAAGCCCATTGGCGAAGCGTTTCCATATCGCGGCCGGTATTTTGAAACTCCACATTGACGTCGCGGATCTGAATGCTGCGGGTGGCCACCGGTTGCTTGACCATGTCTTGCACGGTGACGGTATAAAGGCCGGGCGCCTCTGCGCGGAAGCTCGTCTCCACCGCCCGCCCCGGGAGCAATTCCAGCGTTTGCTCGAGGAGCTGTTTTTTCTGTTCGTTTTCCACACGCACGGAAAACTTGTGGTTGCTCTCGGTGACGTTCTTGGGTTTGGGCTGCTTTTCCAGCGACAGACGAATATCGGTTTGGGGATGAAGGTCCTGGTCGGCGAGATGAATGAGCACGTCCTGGCGGCTGGATTCGCTGAGGAACCGGAACAGTTGCCGCCAGAAGCGATCGAACTGTTGCGGATCGGAATCTTTGGCCAAACGCCAGCGCCAGAAATTCTGAATGCAAATGACGGCCGACAGACCGGCGCCATAGCGCTGCGACGCCATTAATATGCGGCGGCCCTTGGGTCCTTCGTCCTGCTGATGGACCGCCCAGATTTGCGCGGCCGGCTTGGGCGAGTCAACCCGTCCATACTGGCTGAAGGCCGGCACGTTCGCCCAGACGTCGCGCATGGATCGATGCTCGGCAAGTTGAAAGACCGGATGTTGCAACGCCTCTTCGGTGAGTTCCACCCGAAAGGGGCGGTCGAGTCCCAAAACTCCCTGGCTGCTCGCGAACACCACCGGCAACAACTGCTCCAGACGGCTGCCTTGCCAGGAAAAATCGAACGTCGTCGGCCCACCGATCATCAAGATGCCCCCGCCCAGCTCGCTGCAAAAGCGCGCCAGCAACTCCTGCTGGGGCGGGCTGAGATCGATGGGCTTCAGATTGGAAAGCACCACCACCCGGAACGGCGCGATTTCCTCCAGCGTGGTCGGAAAACCGCCCAGCAATTCGCCGGAGGTTTCCACATTCTGCCGAAAGATGGATTGCCGGGATGTGCGGGTCAGTCCGGTCAGCTTGATGGAGGGATCGCTCTTGAGCGCCAGCGTGACAAACTTGTAATCCCACGTCAGCGCTCCTTGAACGTAAAGAACGCGCAACTCCTTTTCCTCCGCAATTCGCACCGAAGCGCTGCCCATCGTGTTCACGCACTTCAGGCCGGGGGCGGTCGGCGGAAGAAACTGCACCGAATAGCTGTGAGCGCCCAGGGCCTTTTCCGAGACGCGAAAGCTCTCCAGCCAAAAGCGCGAGCCGCTGCCCGCCTGCACCGTTTTCTTCTGAAGCGCCTGCCCATCGCGAAACAGAACCAGGTCAAAGGCGGGCATTTCTTCGCTGTTCATCATTTCGAGCTGGGCGGAAATGTTAAACTCGGTATTGGGCGCGACTACCGGCGGCGCCTCCACCTGCCGGAGCGAGAGCGTTCGCACGCCCATATCGCTGCCAAATCCGACTCCCACAAACGGCACACGCGCATCGACCAAAGCGGAGAGGGCGCGTGTATTGTCGGCGGTTTCATTGGCGATGCCGTCGGTCAATGCAATCACGGCCAGCGGCGGGGCCGTGCTGCTGGCCATGGCCCGGGCAATGGCGCCGCCGAGGTTCGTGCGTTTGCCATTCGGCGCGGCGTCCGCCAGTTTGGACCCATCGGCTGGCTCAGCATCCTGTGCGAAGAGCATGGCCTGCACGGGCAAATCAGCCGATTTCAGCGCCGGCAGCAGGTGCTCTCGCGCGAAAGCCAACGCTTGATGGTATCGCGTCTTCTCACCCTCCTCCAAAGACATGCTTTCGCTTTTGTCCACAAGCAACACGACGGAGCGTTTGGAAGTTTGAGGCGGTTCTTTGGCGATCCAGACAGGCCGGGCCGCGAGAAAGATCAACGCCAACAGCGCCACGGCCCGTAGAGCCGCCAGCGCGATCAATGGCCCTCGCTTAAGGCCCTGTCGCCTTTGCCACCACACCGCCAGCGTCACCACCGTGATCGCCACCGGCAGGCCGATCTGCCAGCCCAGTGGAAAATCAAAAGCGATCGTGGAGGTCATTTCTTACGCCTGTCGTGATTTATCATCTTGCCCTCCTCAACGCAATGCTCCCGGAGCGCAGCGGCCGGAGAGATGGCCGCTTAATACTAATGCCCTCGGGAATTCAGGCAGGGGTTTGTCCCGGAGGGACATAGTGAAAATAGCCCGGCGTTTCAACGCCGGGTTGAGCCGAGAATACAGACAAGTCCCGGAGGGACGAATCCAACTCTTAAACCTGATCTTCTTTCGTCCCTCCGGGACTCGGTGGTTTTTGAACCGCACCACCCGGCGTTGAAACGCCGGGCTATTTTCACTATGTCCCTCCGGGACAAGGGACGGCGAATTCCCGAAAGGCATTACGCTTAACACCGCATCCGCGAACAGGACACATGCTTCTGACCAACGAGTTGGTTGCTTACTTCTCCGAAAGCCTTTGGAAATACTTCTCGATGCGGCCCCGATAGGCTGGAGGCAGCCGCGTCGGATCGATATTAGTGACTTCCGGCTCGTCCTCCTTTTTTGCCTGCTGGGAAGTCAGCTCCAGCGAAAACTTCCGGAGCTCGTCCATCAGCTTGCGGATGTTCCCCACTTCGGGAGTTTCGCCAGGCTTCAGCTCGCGCTCCAACTGCACCATGATCTGATTGCCGCGTTCGTTGCTGCCATATTGATTGCGCAGACCGGTTTGGAGGTTGAACAAGGCTTCCTGTCCCTGCTTGGCCCGGTTCTGTTCGGAGATCGGCTTTTGATTCTCCAACTGCTTCAGCAAACTCTCGAGCTGGGCCAGCCCGCGCTCGAGGCTTTCCTGCTCACCTGGCTTCAGCGAATCGTTCTTTCGCGCCGCCTGCAGCGCCTGAGGCTCGCTTTCCTCGAAGGCCTTGCTGACTTTGCTCAGTTCCTCTTTCGCTTTGCCTGCGGCTTTTTTCCTGCCTTCGCCGTCCTGCGCATTTTCCAATTCGCTGAGCGGCCAGTTCAACGAAACCATCTTCAGATCGCCGAGTGACTCGCGCAATTGCGGTCCGAAGGCATCACGAGTCGGTTGCTGTTCGGCCGTGCTTTTGAGTTGTTTCAACGTCTCGCGCGTTTGGCCGACCGTCTCTTTCATCCCCTGGCCGGACATGCCGTCGCCGGACTGCTGGCACTGGCTCATGGTCTCAATCTGCTTGTCGAGCATCTGCTTGAGTTTATAGGCGTCGGCGAGCTGTTGGTCTGAGGACTCGTTCTGCATCGCGTCCTTGAGTTTCTCCAATTGCTTGACGGACTCCTGCGCGTTGGTTCTGGCGCCCAGATTGCGCTTCTGCAAGGCCTCCGCTGTTTGGGTCATGGCCTGTTGCGCATCGCTCATTTCAGGCTTCACATCATTGAACATCTTTGGATGTTGGCTGGCGAAATCGTCCAATGACTTCTGCAAGGTCCGCTCTTCACTGGCCAGCTGGTTGTAATTTGTGCGCGAACTGCCGGTTGCCTTCCGCGCGATGTCTCTCTGTTTCGCCGCGGTCTGCTGGACGAAATCCTGGGCGGCCCTGGCCTCGTTGCGGAACTCGGCCATTTCCTTGAGCTTCTTGAGATCCTCGGCTATGGGCGGCGGCGGTTCCTCTTCCTTCGGCTCTTCGAACGCCTTGGGGTTTTCAGAGACCGCCTTTTGAAACGCTTTGCGGGCAGCGACCAATTCCGCCAGAGCGCTGCGCTCACGATTCTGCGCCTCGTTCATCACGTCATCGCGCAACGACTGGCTGGCGCGGCCGAGTTCCTTTTCCGCTTTGGCCAACTGGTCGAGCGCTTCGCCAATGGGCTTGTTCTCCATCTCGGTGGCCATCTTCGCATAAAGATGGTTGGCGGATTGACTCAGGTCCTTCTCCGCGTCGGCGAGCTTGCTGCGGTCCTGGGTCTGCAAGTGCGATTGTTCCGGTGGCCGCTGAATGTGTTGATGGGTCTGCCGGATGACATGCTGCTGCTGGTTGATGAGGGCGGTGAGCTCATTCAAACATTGGTAGGCCTGGCCGCCCTCGCCGCCGGGTAATTTCAGGATGTCCTCGCGAAATGGCCGCACTTCGAGGAAGTAAACCTCCGAGGCATAGGAGATGTCCTTCTCGGTATTGGCCTTGGCGTAGTAGGTCAACACATCCCAGTCGGAAAGGCGCAACTCATCCAGATAGAGCGTGGGCTGGTAAACTGCGAAGCGTGCGTCGGCAGGTGCGGGAAGTTCGTGCGGTTTCTCGTCCATCCCGTTAATGGTGCTGGTCCAGCCGACCTTCTGGATCTTCTCGTTGGCAGCAGCTTCGATTTGCAACGGCACGACGTCCACTTTGGTCACCTGCAAATCGCGCGCCGGTTCGGTGATGCGCACTTCGCCCCAGCCTTGCTGCTGTTCCACAAGATTGTTGGTCGGCAGGGCCAGTTCGAGCGGGGCTTCAGGCTCAACTTTGTCCTCGGCCTGCTGAGCGAGCCTTTGCTCTCGTGCCGCCATGAAGCGTTCCCAGGGCAGGTACTGCTCGTAAACCCACACCGTGGCGGCCAACACCACGATGAAGGCCAGCAGATGCAGAAGCGGTCGAGCGCGAGGCAACGGCGCCGAAGGCGTTTTTTGCAGCAACACTCCTTGCGCTTGTTTGGCGATGCGCAGGTAGAAGGAACGAATGAGCGGATTGCGGCGCGCCGGGTTTTCCAGGTAGACCATGGTGTTGAGACGATCCAGCAATTGCGGTTGGTTTCGCTCCAACAATCCCGCCAGCCATTGGCGTCGTGGCTCGCTGCTCAGGATCGAAATGCCGATGACCATCCAGGCCAGGACGGCCGCGACAACAAGCACCGCAATGAGCGCGCGGACGAGCAGCGGGTGAGCAGACCAACCACTAATGAGCGCCGCCGCCAGCAGCAGAAAGAGCAACGCGGTAATGACACCCAAAGTGGACGTGTGCTGCAAAAATCTAAGCCGCCGCGCGCGAGCATTCACGCGCCTTAGATTTTCTTCGATGAGATACTTGCTGTTCATACGTGCGCCTTTCTTGCTGCCGACCAAACCGTTTCCACCACCAGCATCGCCAATCCCGCCAGCAACAGCCACCACCACCATGATTGCTGCATAATGCCCGCCAGGGAAAGCTCCGCTTTGGCCGCCTGGGAAAGTTGAAACACTTCGCGGGGGCGGTCCAGCTTCCAGACCTTCATCGCTTCGGGCGTGTCCACATAAGTCAGACGCGATTCCTTGGGCGAGGGATTCACACTGAAAATCTTCTCCGGTTCAACCGCCTGATCGTAGGTCACGGCATAAAGGCCGGGATTTTCAGGCATTCGCAATTGGGCCTTCCCTTGAATGACAGGCGCCCGCCGCAGTTCGCGGTCACCCTCGCGCAGCACGACTTCGCGCACCGGCGTGTCGGAAGTGAAAGAGAGCACGCTTATTTCGCCCGGTTCGTAAGCCGTCGGAACCGGGTCTTCGGGGCGACAATGTTGCAAGGCAAGGTCGAGGAAGGGGATGAACGTCAGGTGGAGCGGCCAGGAAGTCTGCTCGCGCTCGAAACCAAAGGCCGAGACCAGCAATGTTCCCGGGAACCTGGTTCCCTGAAAAAACAGGACATCGCCCGATTCGGAAAAGATCAGGGGCATCGCCTGCATCGTTTTTAGCTGCGCGTGCTTGAGCACCTTTACCTCCATGAGATTACCATAGTCCGGCGAAAGGAACGGATGAAAAATAGGATGGTTCGAGAAGATGTACTGGAACTTCTGCGCCTTCTTTGCTTCGACGAAGGTCTGCGGTTCAAAGCCCAATTCGCGCAGCGCGCCATTAACGGCTGGCGTGAGCCGATTGACCAGCAGAATCACTCCCCGGCCGTTGGTCAGATAACGCCAAACCAGCTTCCGCGCCTCGGCGGATTGCAAATAGCTGCTTTCGACGCACAACACCTCGGCGTCCTGACTGGAGGCCAACTCATCCGCAAGCGTGGCTGCTTGCAACTGGCGCATCGCCCAGTGACCGCGCATGATGTCCGGGGACAAAGCCAGACGCAGATAGGAGGATTGCGCGAGCAACGCCACCTTGCCTTCGCGCACCGGTGGCTGGGAAAAAAAGATGCGGCTATCTCCGGCCAGCGCGTCGGGTGTGCCGTCGGCGGAGACTTCGCCTCGCAGCCAGAGCGCCGGATCGGCCTCCCACTGGGCTTGAAGCAAAATCGTTTCCGGTTGTTTCTCAAGGTCGAGCGGTTTGTTGAAGATCACCTGTTCGTTCGCGCGCAGAACGATATTGGCCTGCTTCGCTTCGCCCACATGACTGAACTTCACGCTGAAGTTCACGAGCGACTTGTCGCCCAAAAAGATTCGCTGCACGCGAGGTTCCGCCAGGGAAAGGTTCGGCGCCTGTCGAGCGCTGGTCTTCGGCAGGGTGACGTCCACGTCCTGGAGGAATGGCGGCGTATTGAGATTTTCGGTCCATTGGTTTTCCTGATTGTCGCCGTAAAAGACAATGCGTTTGCGCTCGCCCAGCGAATTGGCCAGCAGCGTGTTGGCCTGGCGAAACGCGGCCAGGTACGACCCGCGCTGAAATGAGGGTTGCAACGCCTTGAGGTTTTGTCTGGCCGTTTCGCGGTCGTCGCCGAACGAAACCACGACACGGGGTTGCGAGGTCAGTTCGACGACGGCCACCTGGATGTCGCTTCCGGCTTGCGCAACTTCGGTGACGATGCCATCGCGATGGCGGGCGAAACCATTGTTCGCCTGGTGGCTCAAGGTGTTATCGAGCACGTAAACGCGGCTTTCGGTCACCACGACTCGATTGGTATCGCGGAAGTAGGGCCAGGCAAAAGCGCACGCCACCAGCAACAGCGCCAGCACGCGCAAGGCAAATAAGAGCAGATCACGCAACCGAAGTGGACTGCGCTGCGGATGGGGCATGTCGTCGAGGAAACGCAACGCGGAGAATGGCAGGAGATTGGTCTCCCGCTTCCGCCGCAGGTGCAGCCAAATGGGCGCCGCGATAGCGAGAGTGCCAAACAGGGCCAGGGGGTAGAGAAGAGAGATGCTCATCTGTTTCAACCCCTTTGAGAATCGCGCGAAGCGTCTTGGACTGCGGCAGTCCTCTGCCGCTTTGGAAATTCCGGGTGCATGGCGTAACTCTGTAAAAGCGCCAGAGGACTGGCGCAGTCCAAAACCTGCCGGCACTTCGCACCGTTCAGTGTTTCCAGCGCGCTCATTTCATCCGCTTCCGTTCCGCCAGGAACATGGCGAGGGCATGCCAGGGGTTTTCGTCTGTGCGCACAACACAATGTGGCATTTCCAGGCTGCGAAACAACTCGCGATGCGCTGCCATGAATTGGTTGAAACGCTCCAAATATCTTTGGCGCGCTGCGGCGGGCGTGACAATGCGCCGGATTCCGGTTTCCAGATCCTCAAAAACTTTGGCCTCCGTGAAAGGGAAATTGGTTTCGTCGCGGTCAAGGATTTGAAAAATAATGCATTCATGCCCGTGAAAGCGCAGTTGTTTGAATCCAAGCGCAACCTCCTCCGACGGCTCCAGCAAGTCGGAGAAAAACAGAATCACGCTGCGACGATGGACCAACCGCACCGTGTGAGAAAGCAATCGCGCCAGACAAGCCCCGCCGGATGGCTGCATCGCTTCCAATTGCCGCAAGACCAGGCCGAACTGAGTGGGTCGTTGCGACGGGCGAATAAATTGGGGGATGTCCTCACTGCCCCGGAGCGTGACCATGCCGGCCGCATCGTTTTGCTTGAGCAGAAACCAGGTGAGCGCTGCCGCAAGGATGCGGGCGCAATCGAGCTTGGAACCCCATGCCGTCGCGCCGCGATAGCTCATTGAAGCGCTCGTGTCGCACACGACGTAGAAGCGCACGTTGGTCTCCAGCATGTAGCGCTTGATGCAAAGCCGATCGCTGCGAGCGAAAAGCCGCCAGTCGAGATGGCGCAAATCATCGCCCGGCTGGTAATTGCGGTAATCGCTGAACTCGACACTGAAGCCGTGGAACGGGCTTTCGTGCAGACCGCTTAGAAAACCCTCCATGACGTAGCGGGCCTTGAAGTCGAGTCCTTCGAGGGCCGCCAGCGCCTTCGGATCGAAGCGTTCGGAGAGCGATTGGGTTGTTGGTGTGGAGATAGCCATGCCATTTAGTGACTCGAATCTGGAGGCGATAGGAGCGCGGACGTCTCGTCCGCCCGTCGTTCGAACCGTTCCCAATTCTTATGAACCACATGAGCGCCTTGGGTGTATCGGGCGGACGGGACGTCCGCGCTCCATTTCCACTTTGCGTTCGCACTGGAAAAGGGCCACAACTCCGGAGCGTTCACTAGTCCAGCCTTAACCGCGTTCCACTCGGTATAATGGATCGCCTTGCTGCAATGGCCTTCATCGCGGATGTAGCGGTCCCAATAATCTTCCTGCCAAAACCGGCCGCTCCGCTTGAGCAAGCGATTGGCCTCTTTGGAAGTGTACGATTTCCAACTTCGGACTAAGTCTGGCAACGGCGCCTCCCAAACTTCCAGCAACGCATGCACGTGGTTGGGCATCACGACCCAGGCCAGCAAGCGATATCTTTGACCATCAAAGTGGAGCCAGCCGTTCTCGACCAGGGTGGCAACGGACGGATCTCGAAGATGACACGCCCCGCGTCCAAGATCCAAATAGGCTTCAATCTTTGTGCGGCGCAGTCGTTCGTCTTCGATCTGGAACAGAGCTTCCCATTCATGTCGAAGACTGGCTGGCATGGCGTCCTCCAGCCGGTAGGTAATCATTTGAATAACGCCGGGCGCATCGTAATGCGGCAGATATCCCCGCGCATGCCAACCGTGAAACTGCGGACATAGGGGCGCGGACGTCTCGTCCGCAAGCTGCTCGGCCTCGCGTTTGGCTTGAATAAGTTTCTTTAGGTATCGTGGCATGGGTGCGTCCTGTTCCGACGGGCGGACGAGACGTCCGCGCTCCTATGGGCTTGCTTGACGCGGCACGTCGTGCAGCAGCTTGGCAATGATCTCGTCAGCAGACTTGCCTTCCGCATCCGCCTGGAAGCTGCGAATCATGCGGTGACGAAGCACCAGCGGCGCCAGCGCGGCGACATCCTCACAGGCGACGTTGAAGCGTCCGTCGCAGGCGGCGCGGGCACGTCCGGCGATGATCAGATATTGGCTCGCGCGCGGACTGGCGCCCCAGCGAATCCAGCGTTTGATATAATCGGGAGCGCTGGCATCGTTGGGCCGTGTGGCCCGGACGAGGCGAACGGCGTAGTCCACCACGTTGGGCGCGGCGGGGATTTGCGCGATGGCGTCGCGAAATCTCAGGACCTCTTCGCGTGTCATCACGGGCCGGAGTTTCTCCAACGGTGTGAAGGAATGTTGCTCCACCAGACTGCGCTCGTTTTCCAGGGACGGGTAATCGATCAGCAGTTCAAACAGAAACCGGTCGAGCTGCGCTTCAGGCAAAGGATACGTCCCTTCCTGTTCGATGGGATTTTGCGTGGCGAGGACGATGAAGGGTTCGTCGAGACGATAGATTTTCCCGGCCACAGTCACCGTTTTCTCCTGCATTGCTTCCAACAATGCCGCCTGTGTCTTGGGCGGCGTGCGATTGATTTCGTCGGCCAGCAACACTTGAGTGAAAACCGGTCCGCGCGTGAACACGAACTTGCGATGGCCAGTGACGGCGTCCTCTTCCAGAATCTCCGTGCCGGTGATGTCCGAGGGCATGAGGTCGGGCGTGAATTGGATGCGTGAGAAGGGCAGTTCCACCGAACGGGCCAGGGAGTGGACGAGCAGCGTTTTGGCGAGACCAGGCACACCCACCAGCAAACAATGGCCGCGCGAGAACAGGGCGTAGAGCGCCGCATGGACCGTCTCCTTCTGGCCGACGACGACTTTGGCGACCTCCTTTTGGAGCACGTCAACCTTGTGCGGGAGCGAATCGAGAACGTCGGCGGGATCCTGGTTTACGAGCGGTGGCGGCGTCTGGAGTTGAGGAAGCTCAGGTGGCGTCATAAGCGTTAATATCCGTTCAAGGGTAATGTCTTTCGGTAATTGAGGCAGGGGTTTCGGGAATTCAGGCAGGGTTTGTCCCGGAGGGACATCCGATAATAGCCCGGCGTTTCAACGCCGGGTTGAACCGAGAATACAGACAAGTCCCGGAGGGACGGCAGAAAATCCAACTCTTAAACCTGATCTTCTTTCGTCCCTCCGGGACTCGGTGGTTTTTGAACCGCACCACCCGGCGTTGAAACGCCGGGCTATTTTCACTATGTCCCTCCGGGACAAGGGAGGGCCAATTCACGACAGGCATTAAGTTTGGGGGCCGTTCAGTCATATCGATGGCTAAGGCCGAATCGTGAAGCTGGCTCCCTGGGCAAGCGCCGCCAGCAGGCGGCGAAGTTGTTTTTGCAGCGCGTCTGCGTCAGACGCGCTCAATTCACCACCCGCCAGCACGAGATAAAGTTTCGCATTGAGAAGATGCTTGTTTCGCTGACTCCATTCGAGCTTCCAGCGTAGCGGGCCTTCATCGTTTTCAGAAACCGCCGGCAGGCTGATGTTCTGCGGCGCTTTTTCCCCGAACGCGAATTCAAATTCTTCGTCCAGCGTCAGTGGATAGCCCTGATTCAGGAACAGAGGCGCCTTTCGTGCATGGAACGCCAGGTCCCATTCTCGTGGGAGCCAGAATGGCGAATGCACAGAGCACTTGTCTCCGGTGACCGAAAGAATTCCTGCCCATTTGCCTTCGGCCTTCCACTCGAAATCCTCATCCAAGGCCGACACCGGAGTAAAACGTTGCTTCTCCAATCCGAAAGCGCCGGCCACAGGACGGAACCGCGCGGAGAGCAAGGGAAGTGACTTCATTTGTTTGGCTTCACGAGCCGCCGTGCGCAGCTCGTGGTCGGGAAAGCCCTTTGTGATCACGTGAAAGTTCGCCGGCAACGCTTCCGCATCGCCGGAATAGGTTACCTGAGCGCGAAGGTTGAGTTGATGCTCCTGCGGGCCGGGCGAGGGCAGTGGCGTCAGCGAATTGGACTTGCCGTCGATGACCAGCACCTTGCGACCGGGATCACCCGGCGGCAGCATGCCAAAGCGGCAAACATCATCTGTCGTGTCCACCCAAAGGATTTCGTTGCCCAGCGACACCCGCGAGATGGCATGGTTGAATGCCAGGCCGGGAATCGCGTCGTGCGCTTGCGCGAAGCGCGGCACGAGCACCAACTGAGCGTCGATGTTCAGCGCACGGAGCAGCGTGTTGAACAAATTGGCTTTGTCTTTGCAATCGCCGAAATGGTTTTGAAGCACGTGCGCCGCTGCATGAGGGCGAAATGAGTTTACTCCCAGCGGAATCGCCACGTAACGCAGGCGGGTGACGTAGTTGTAGATGGCCAGCGCCCTGTCGCGATCGGTCTTCGCCTCCCGCGCCAATTCGGCGGCCTTGGCGGCAATCTCAGGCGTGACGACATCGGTCAGTTTGATAATACGCCCGTACCAGTCGGCGAAAGCCGACCAGTCTGGAAACGTGGAAATCAAGAGCGCCGGCTGGAGATGCGGGGGCGCGAGCGGTTCATGCTCTTGCGATGGCAGGTCGCTAAATTGCCAGGTGTAACTGTTGCCATACGTGGTCTGGCTGACCACAGGATCCGGAGCGGTCATCTGTTCGAAGGCGAAGTGAAAGGCCGACTCCTTAGGCATGCGGATCTGGATCGTCGAATCGAGGGTTGGCAATTCCGAGTCCAGCGGAATCTTCAGGGAAACGTGCGGCATGGGGAACTTCTTCCATTCCGTCTGGTAGCGCACGTGCAGTACGGCCCCCGGCACCACCCCCGGGAGGGAAAAGAATTTCCGTCGCGGCTTTCGATAATCGCCCACCGATTCCTCGGCCGTTTCACGAATGTCGTCGGGGTCGAGTCGAAGAATCGTTCCGTCCGGACAAAGCACCTCGCAATCCTGAAAGGTGATGTCCTCCTGCGGCGGCCAATAGGAGATATCAAAATCCCCGAAGCGTTTCCCTTCGGCGGTCAGGATTTGAACAAACTGCTCCTGCTCGGTGGCAATGACCGGGCTGCTGCCCAACGTATGACGGATACGACGGCGCAGCACGACTCCATCGGCATCCGGATACCACTGTGGTTCGGCGCGACTGATTTCTTTCCAGACTGGAGGCAGATCCGCGTCCTTTCCTGGTGCGCTTTCTGTCTTCGGCGGCAGCGGTTCTTCGGCCTGCCGGGAGGGCGCTACGGAAGCAAGGGTTTCGGACGTTGCGCTCGAAACAAGAAGGCGAGGCGGCTGGTTGGAGTTCCAGAAGGTTGGTTCTTCGGTGCGGGCAAGACTTCGGTCGGAGTACCAGGCGGCGGTCAGTCGTCCCAGCTCGTCAGCCAACGAGAGGAACGAAATCGCGCCATTGTTTTGAAAAGCTTTTAGAAGCAACGCCATGCCAACCGGATCGCTGGCGAACATCGTTTCTTTCTCGGAAGCAATGATTTGACGTTTTTCGGCAGCCAACGCGCTCGCGAAACGGCCACTGCTCCGAAACATCAACACCCACCGCGAGGCGGCGGCCGGCATGTGGGCCGCGAACGTTTTGAAGTCCTCCGGTGTGATCCGCGGTCCACGCACGTGGAACACCGGAGTTTTGCCCTGCATGCCTCCGTGGCCCCAGGCCACGACCACGACCGGATTCGTTCGACCAGCCAGTGATTTGCCCAGGGTCAGGAACTCATCGCGCCCGGCCTTCAATACCTGGACAGGAAGGTTGGATTGGCCGCGGACTGTTTCGGGGCTTTCCCAAAGCACGAACACCTTTTCGGGCGGATCGGCAACGCCAGCCAGCGTTTTCAACCACGTCTGAAGCTGATCGAGATACTGATGCTCGCTCTCCACGTCACCGGCTAATCCCGCGAGCAAAACAACCGCGGAGTTTGGGGGGATGAAAGAATCTCCTGTCCCAAGTTCGGCGCTGCTGCTGGTGAATCCAATGAGGCACAGGAACCCCCACACTCCACCACAGCATTTTCTCCATCGCGATGCGCCACCCATAACCCCTCAAACGATATAGCGACTTGCCTGACCCACAAAGACAAAACGTTGGCGCCTTTTTTAGTTGCCACATGGATACGGAAACGTAGCCACCGACGTGAGGAGGCGGAACAAAGCGGCAGAGTTACGCTTACGCCTCGTTACCTCGGCGGCTACGTTCCGTCATTCTTGAGTGCGCCTGCTTTAACAGGGCGACTATCAAAAGGATTGAAAACCCCAAGCGGCTTAAATAGGGTGCGCGCATGAAATCTCTCCGTCTGCTGCTGCTGCTTTCTCTGGTTATCCTTGGACCGAGTGGTTGCAGCAAAAAGACAGAGACGCAGAGCGCCCCGGCCGCAGGCAAGTCTTACTCCATTGCCGTCATTCCCAAGGGCACGACGCACGAGTTTTGGAAATCCATCAATGCCGGCGCCTTCAAGGCGCGGGATGAACTCAAGGGCCAGGGAATCCCGATCGATGTCATTTGGAAGGGCCCATTGAAAGAGGACGATCGCGACCAACAGATTCAAGTCGTCGAGAATTTTACCAGCCGGCGCGTCAGCGGCATCGTCCTGGCCCCGCTGGATTCGCAAGCTTTGGTCCGTCCCGTGGCCAGCGCTGTGGAGGCGGGCGTTCCGGTGGTCGTCATCGATTCAGGCCTGAAGTCCGACAAATACGTCAGCTTCGTCGCCACGGATAATTACAAAGGCGGACAATTAGCAGGCGAACATTTGGGAAAACTGCTGGGCGGCGCCGGCAATGTGATCCTGTTGCGCTACGCCGTCGGTTCGGCCAGCACGGAAGAGCGCGAGGCTGGATTTCTGGAGGTGCTCCAGAGGAAGTATCCCCAGGTCAAAATCATTTCCTCCGATCAGCATGCCGGTCCGACGCGCGAGACCGGTTATCAGGCCTCGCAGAATTTGCTCAATCGTTACGGCAATGAAGTCAACGGCATCTTTTGTCCCTGCGAACCACCCACCATTGCGATGGCCAAAGCGGTGCGCGACATCGGAAAGGCCGGCGGCAAGATCAAAATGGTCGGCTTCGATGCTGGCTCGCAATCGGTCCAGGATCTGAAAAACGGCGACGTGCAGGGACTGGTCGTGCAAAACCCGGTGCTCATGGGGTATTTGGGGGTCATGACCATGTTCAAGCATTTGCAGGGCGACAAAGGGCTGGAGAAGCGAATCGACACCGGCGTGGTCCTGGTGACATCGGAGAACATGGAGCAGCCGGAGATCAAGGAACTGCTTTACCCGCCCCTGGACAAATATCTGAAATGACGAATGACGAATGGTGAAATGACGAATGACGAATGGTGAAATGACGAATGACGAATGACGAATGACGAAAGAATGCCAAATGAACAAATGACTAAGCTGAAATTTGACTGCCGGCGCTGCGTTTCGGTCATTTTGACATTGGAGCTTCCTTCGACATTCGTCATTCGTCATTCGTCATTTCTATTCTTCACATGACCGTCCGCCTCCGAATGACCAACGTGCAAAAGAGCTTCGGGGCGACCCGGGCTTTGAGGAGCGTTTCCTTCGAAGTTGGCGCCGGCGAGGTCCACGCGCTCATTGGCGAGAACGGCGCCGGCAAAAGCACGCTGATGAAAGTGCTGAGCGGCGCCTGTCGCCCGGAGGCGGGACAAATCGAACTCGACGGCGAGCCGTTCGTGCCTGCCAATCCCTTGCACGCGCGGCATTGCGGGATTGCCATGATCTACCAGGAGTTGAATCTGGCCCCTCACTTGAGCGTGGAAGAAAACATCCTGCTTGGTGAAGAACCCGCCACTTTCGGATGGTTGAATCGTTCCCGCCGCCGCCAAATGGCCCGATCGGCATTGGCCGAACTTCATCACGAGAACATCCCGCTGGATGTTCCCGTGGGCACGCGGACGGTGGCAGAAAAGCAGGTGGTGGAAATCGCGCGCGCCCTCATCGGCGAGGCCAAGGTGTTACTCATGGACGAGCCGACCAGCAGCCTGACCCAGGTGGACACGGAGAACCTTTTTGCCGTCATCCGCCGGTTGCGCGACCGGGGCGTGAGCATCGTTTATATCAGTCATTTCCTGGAGGAATGCCAGCGCATCTGTGATCGCTACACCGTGCTGCGGGATGGCGAGAGCGTCGGCACCGGCGTCATGGCGACCGCGAGCCTCAACGAAATTATCCGTCGCATGGTGGGCCGTGAAATCAAAGAGATCTATCCTCGAACCCCGCGCCAGGCGGGGGAAGCGATTCTGGAATTACGCAACGTGGCCGGAGAGCTCAAGCCGCGCTCGGTAAATCTCAGTTTGCGTGAAGGTGAAATCCTGGGCATTGCCGGCCTCGTGGGAGCGGGCCGCACCGAGGCGCTTCGTGTTTGCTTCGGGTTGGATCGACTCAAGAGTGGAAGTGTTTTCGTCTATGCCAACGAGCAGACCCATGCCACGCCCGGAAGGCGGTTGGCCGATGGCATCGGCCTGTTAAGCGAAAACCGCAAGGAGGAAGGTCTGCTGTTGAATCGGAGTGTGGCCGACAATCTGACCATGACGCGCTATGGCGCGCTGGCCAGGTGGGGTTTCATCAGCCAGGGAAGGCAGCGCCAGGCCGCGGCCAGTTGCATCAGCCGCCTGGATGTTCGCGCTCAAGGTCCAGGCCAGCCCGTGAATGAACTGTCCGGCGGCAACCAACAGAAGGTTGCGTTGGGCCGCTTATTGCACCACGAAGCGAAAATCCTGCTGCTGGACGAACCGACCCGAGGCATCGACGTCGGCAGCAAGGTGCAAATCTACAAACTGATGGCGGAACTGGCCGCACAAGGCAAAGCCATCATCTTTGTCAGTTCCTATCTTCCGGAGTTGTTGGGCGTATGCGATACGATCGGGGTCATGTGCCGCGGCGTCTTATCGGCCATCCGCCCGGCCGCCCAATGGACCGAACACAGCATTATCACCGCTGCCATTGGGCAGGGAGAGAATGGCCTGAACATGGTGCGCGCATGAAGCCCCTGGACCGATCAGTCTCTTCACCCGCCCTTCAGGCCCCCTCTCCCCCACCGGGGGAGAGGGACGGGGTGAGGGGGTGCGCTAGTCCATGGGCAGAATAATAAGAATGGGATCGCCTGCTAATTCTTTTAGGTTCGCAAGCATCCTGAATACGGCCGGGCCATTTCTCGGGCTGCTCTTCGTCGTTGGCCTCTTTGCGCTGAGCGCAGACTTGCGCCCTCATTTTTTTTCCGGAGCAAATTTCAAAATAATTCTCATCCAGACGGTGATTGTCGCTATCGGCGCGCTGGGGATGACCCTGATCATCATCAGCGGCGGAATCGACTTGAGCGTGGGCTCGGTCGTGGCTTTGGCCAGCGTGTTGGGCGCAACCTCGTTGAAGCAGGGATATGCCCCGGCCACCGTCATTGTGTTCGTCGTTTGCGCAGGCGGTCTGATCGGACTGCTCAATGGCGCGATCATCGCCGGCCTTCGCATGATGCCGTTCATTGTGACCTTGGGAATGATGGGAGTGGCACGGGGCACCGCCAAATGGTTGTCCGGCAGTCAGACCGTCAACGCGCCGGAAACGGCCATCAATAGCATGATGGCGCGGATGGAACCAACTCAGTTGTTTCCTCTGCCACCCGGCGTGTGGATTACGGTCGGCCTCGCCTTATTCATGTCGCTGGTGATGCGACAAACGATTTTCGGTCGATACGTTTTCGCCATCGGCTCCAATGAGGCCACGGCGCGACTGTGTGGCATCCGGGTGCCACTCTTCAAAGTGCTCATTTATACACTGGCGGGATTGTTCTTCGGCCTGTCCGGCTTGATGCAACTTTCCCGGCTGACCCAAGGCGATCCCACCGTGGCCATCGGGCTGGAATTGGACATCATCGCCGCGGTGGTCATTGGCGGCGCCAGCCTGAACGGCGGGACGGGCAGCATCCTGGGCTCGATGATTGGCGCTTTGATCATGGCGGTGCTCCGCAACGGCACGAACCAAATGGGCTGGCCCACCTATATGCAGGAGATCATCATTGGTGCCGTCATCATCCTCGCGGTGGGATTGGATCGCCTTCGGCAGGCGCGGGCCAGGGTGTCATAGCAGTGCGGTGGCAAAACTGCGGACCTTCGCATCGCTCAACGGTGAGGGCATTTATCAGCTCGTTCAACGAGCCTGCATTTCTCACGAACCATTCAAAACGGGGACAGGTCGTAGCGGCGGCTCGGCAGAGCGCCGCACTCCCAGCACAAGAACGACGGCGCTCTGCCGAGCCGCCGCTACGACCGTTGTGAGACATTCGGGCTAGCCCGCCGCCTATTGCTGAAGCTGCGGGTGGTTCGACATCCGCTTACCTGGCCTGACTGGGGGGCTCAATGAATCGAGGTTGCAAAATGAATTCGTTCGTAAAGTTGGGATGAATGGCCACTGTGGCGTGAACTTGCACCGGCTTATCGCCAACGCTTCGCACCTTGAGACTTTTCCAAAAACTGTGCTGGCCCGACGAACCGGAAAAGTTGTTGAGATCCTTGCCTTCCTCGCCCCGCGCCGAGACAAACGTCAAGCGAACATCCGGCCCTTTGGTCAACAGCTCCACGTCCAACATGTCCGTGTTCACATACCCGATGCGGACGGGCCATTGACCGAGATTGGTTTGAATGCTATTCGCCTGCGGCCAGGGAACGATAAATGAAAACAGGTTCGTCTCTGGAAAACCCGAATCTAAAGCAAAATTAAGCGGGAGCCGCCAGGGCACCCTGGGATTCAGCGGACGAGAATAGCGATAGATGATCCAATCATTGGTCATTGTTTTGTTCGCTCCGAGCCAGTCAGAATTCCCGCTGGCGTCGGACACCGGCGAGTGTTGAATAGCCCAATTCGTCAGCACCTGGCCGTTTTGTTTGAAGCGCACCGGAATGCTGGCAATATTCTCCCAAAAATCGTGCGGATGAATCGCCTCCGAGCGGACCGTGATTTCGCCCATCTCCACTTCGAGTCCGTTGGCAAACTCCACCCGAGAGGATTTCTGAGCAATCCACTTTTCCACCCGTGCTGGTTTTGGGTTCGGAACGATAAACGAAGCGAGCGTCCGCCAATTCCCGTTTGTAGATGAATCCCGCTCATCCAATCGAAAGCGTAAAGATTTCGATTCGCGCGGAAAAGAATGGGTATGAATATAGGCAAAAAGACCGTCGGGATATGGTCGAAACCCCCGAAACTCCTGGACGTAGGTAAAACCATCATCACCGGAGATGAGCAGCCGCTGCTTGCGATAAAATGGAGGGCTAATAAGTGATTGATCCGTCGTGGAGCCGGGGATCAGCCGCAGTTGAGCCGTCAAGGCTTCGCCATTATTCAGATAGGTGACTGTGGAGGGGCGCTGCAGTTTCAGTCCGGCAATGCTCAGACCATTCGAGGGAACAAAGCGGCCAAGAGTTTTGGAAAGCAAAGTATCGTGAGTATAGATGTTTGTGCGCCCGATCTTCACACCCGAGAGGACGAGTTGCGTTCCATCGGGAAGGCTTTGCCGGGAAGCCTGCCGCCACAAAAAGAAAACAAGGCCGACAGAGATCAGAACCAGAAGCAGCGCTGCCAGTTTCACCCTCATAGGCTTTCCGACAGATACCAAACAGTCATGTTGGCGTCATCAGCAATTCGACATGAATAGTGCCCGATGCCACGCAAGCGGGCAAAATGGTTCCCCTACATCCTCAACAGCGATCACTGAAATTACTCAAAATTCGGCCAGCCAGACGCGTCCCTCTCGACTGACATGCGCGATGAATGGCGGAGCAGTCGAAGTTGCAAGCTTTTTGATTGCCGGAAGGGCTTTTACAAAGATGTTGCCCATTTCTTCGCCTTTTAAGTCGCCTCTGGTCAGCACAAAGGCGCGGACTTTCGCCCTCCTGATTGCTCTCACTTCATTGACCCGATGACGGATACGCGGATCTTTCGTGAGCACAACCCAACCGAGCTCTCCAACCTCCTTCAACCAAACGGGATCTTTCGCGTTCTGCGGGAAAATTTCGTCATGAGTTTTTACCATCTCGCCGGCTTCCCTGAGAGCATTGGGAACTACGAATCGGCCAAGCGCCCTGTCGATAAAGAAGACCAGCGGTTCAGGCAGCGAGGGCAAGCTCGCAGCGGACAGCTTCTTCGACTTGGGCGCGTTCGCAGGCATAATCTTTGGCTAATTCATCCATGGATTCCCCAGCCTTGTAACGCTCTGCAATGATACTCGTAGGGACGCCAGTCCCCGCAATGATGGGCCGCCCAAAAGAGATATAGGGATCGATGACCACGATTCGCGGCTCATCAAGCTCGCGCTTGCGTGTGAAGGGATAGAGTCTGATGGCCAGGCCGGAGGAGTCGTGTTCAACGCGCCGCAAGTGCGCTTCCAGCATTTCCTTCATCGCCAGTTGCCCCGCCTCCGACACGGAGATGAGCTTTTCAAAGCGCGAGATAAAAAGATTGACGCCGTCCGTTTCAAATTTTTGCTCGGCCAAAGGATGCTGTGACCGAAATTGTCTTGTGACGTAATCCAGCGCGATACGAATTTTGGGTAGCGGGATGTTGTGGTCGCGCCGGAGAGCGTCCAGGACATGCGCCTCCACGAGATTGATGAATGAGAGGGAAGGCAGTTTGGGATCGGGAAGTTCCAGGAGAGGCTTGAAAAACTTCTTGCCACTCTCGGTAGGGTAGTAGCGGCCACGCACCCAGGAGCGAAGCGTGGCCATGGGTATTCGAAGATAGTGTGCCGCCTCGACCACGCCATAAGCGGGCAATTCACGAGCCTCATCCCATTCTGAGGCTGGCAGTTTGCTCTGTGTTTTGAGGCCCATCTTCTTTCTCGAGAAATGTTTCAGGGAATTCAACCGAATTCAGTGCTGAGAAAGGATGACGTGCGAACGCGTGAAATGCAAGACTTCAGAGATGGTGAATAGATGGTGAAGGGATGCCGGGCCACCGCGGGTTAAAGACCATCAGTGACATGTCGGGCGCATTCTGCAGACGAATTCCAATTCCACATTTCCCGCTTTTCACTTCGGGCTTTTAGTCTAATTTGCCTCTGTGACTTTGACCGAGCAGATGACGCAACTGGCCCGACAGGCCAAAGAGGCTTCGCGAGAGTTGGCCCGTTTGGCGACAGCCGAAAAAAACTCCTGTCTGCTGGTGATGGCCGACGCGTTGGAAAATGAGGCTGATGCCATCAGGAAAGCCAATGCCATTGACATGGAGGCGGGCGCCAAAGCCGGCCTTTCCGCTGCCATGCTTGACCGGCTGAAACTCGACGACAAACGCATCGTTGGCATGGCCAAGGGACTGCGTGAAGTCGCCGGGTTGCCCGATCCGGTGGGCCGAGTATTGGATGAACGAGTCCGCCCGAACGGGTTGAAGCTGCAAAAAATCTCCACACCAATCGGCGTCGTGGTCATCATTTATGAATCGCGTCCGAATGTGACGGCGGACGCCGCCAGTCTCTGTTTCAAATCCGGCAACGCGACCATTCTGCGCGGCGGCAAGGAAGCGCTTCACTCCAATCAAACGATTGCCGGAACGATGGTGAGCGCAGCGCAAAAACATTTCCGTAAATTTCCAGTACATGCCATCCAGATCGTGCCCACGACTGATCGCGCTGCCATCCAGGAATTGCTTGCGCTCACGCAGTACGTGGACGTTTGCATGCCGCGCGGAGGTGAAGGGCTCATCCGCGCGGTGGCGGAGTGCGCGAAGGTCCCGGTCGTCAAACATTACAAGGGCGTCTGCCATGTTTATGTGGATAGCGAGGCGGATTTGAAGATGGCCGAGGAAATCGTCATGAACGCCAAGGTGCAGCGGGCGGCGGTTTGCAACGCCATGGAGACGTTGCTCGTGGACAAATCCGTCGCCTCCGTGTTCCTTCCCTCCATTGCCCGCAGGTTGAGCGAAAGGAAAGTCGAGCTTCGTGTGGACGATGCGACCCGGGCCTGTTTGAACTCCAAACTCGGAGCCGGCGGCGTTGGGCCAAACTCGGAATTGAATCTGAAATCGGCTACTGAGGAAGATTGGTTCACCGAGTACAATGATTACATTCTGAACGTGCGCGTGGTGGACGGTGTGAAAGAAGCCATCGATCACATCAATCATTATGGCTCGGCGCACTCCGACAGCATCGTCACCAAAAATGAGGCCGGAGCCAGGCAATTCCTGAGCGAAGTCGATTCAGCCGCAGTTTACTGGAACGCCTCGACGCGCTTCACCGACGGAGCCGAATTCGGGATGGGCGCCGAGATCGGTATCAGCACCGATAAAATCGGCGCGCGCGGTCCGATGGGTTTGGAAGAACTGACCACCTACAAGTGGATCGGCATTGGCACCGGGCAGATTCGAACTTAACCGCAGAGAGGGACGACCGTTGAAGTCCTGATTCGGAAACGACCGTGTCCACAAAACCCATCATGGTGCGCAGAGAACTCATTCCCTGCTCGACACAGGATATCGCGGGAACCTCTCATGACGACTGTGAAGACTGATCTGGCGAGCCATGCGGCGGAGGCAGCCCGTTTTGTGCGCGACCGCATTCCGCCGGGAGGTTTGTTCGCCGGGTACGAATGGCGGATCTCGCCGGCGCCATTTCGGATTGTCCCGGAGGTGGCCCGCGAGTTTGAAACCCTGGGCCGCGTGCTCCTCCAATTCTATCGCGCGGTCAATTTGCTCTATCGCCAAAGTGTCGAGGGCAAACAGCCGCAGTGGGTGGCGGCGTGGCTGGATGGCGGAAAACCGGCTGACTTGATCGAGTTGCAACGCTCGCCGGCCTTTAAGAACGAGGTTCCCCGCGTCATTCGGCCCGATGTCCTGTTAACGGATTCCGGATTGAGCATCATCGAGCTGGACAGCATCCCGGGTGGAATTGGACTGACGGCGTGGTTGAACCAAACATATGCCGCACTGCCGGGTTCGGCGTTTCGATCGTCGAGTGCCGGGTTCGTCCAACCATCGCAGGCCGCACATCAGCAACAAGCTCCAGTCGAGGATCGGGAACCGGCAGTGCTCGGCGGCGCGGACGGCATGTTGCGCGGCTTCGCTGGAATCTTTGGTGAAGCAGATACGGTTCACATCGTGGTCGCGGAAGAATCGGCCACCTATCGGCCCGAGATGGTTTGGCTGGCCGAGAGTCTGGGAAGTTCAAAGTTCAAGGTTCAAACTTCAAAGTTCGACGGCTTCAAGGCCGGTGATGCGGTCTATCGGTTTTTCGAATTGTTCGATGTGCCGAATGTGCCGAATGCAAAAATGCTTTTTGCCATGGCCCGGGAGAAGCGCGTTGGCCTGACACCGCCGCCAAAGTCTTTCTTTGAAGAGAAGATGTTGTTTGCGCTGCTCTGGAACCGCAACCTGCGCGATTTTTGGCGGCGAGAACTGGGCGAATCGTTTTTCCAGCGGCTGCTGAAGCTCGTGCCCTATACCTGGATTGTCGATCCAGCTCCTTTGCCGCCGCACGCGGCCATTCCGGAATTGAATCTCACCAGTTGGCAGCAACTCAAATCACTCTCCCAACGGCAACGCGATTTGATTTTGAAAGTGTCCGGATACTCCGAAGAAGCCTGGGGCGCGCGCGGCGTCTATTTAGGGAGCGATCTCGCGAACGCGGAGTGGAGCGCGGCCGTGGATAAGGCTTTGAAGAGTTTTGATCGCTCGCCCTACGTCTTGCAGCGTTATGACAAACCGCGGCTGGTGGAATCTCATTACTTTGATTTTGAAAAGAACCATCTCATTCCCATGCCTGGCCGAGTGCGTCTTTGCCCCTATTACTTTGTCGCAGGCGAGGGCGATGGCGCGCGGACTCAACTCGGAGGTGTGCTGGCAACCGTTTGTCCGGCGGACAAGAAAATCATTCACGGGATGAAGGAGGCCATTCTGGCGCCGTGCGCCGTTTGAGCGCCGGCCTCAATCATCGCCGCCCATCGTACCAGGGAAAACAGGCCTTCGGGTCTTTAAGGGTGCGGCCGAAATTCAGCACCGTCTTGCCCAGAAAGCGGAGGTGTTCGCCCAGCGAATAAAGATGGGCTTTGCGCGCCGACGTCACAAGCGGGTGCCGATGGAGAATGATCATGCGCTTGCCGGTTTGGCGAGCCAATCGTTTCAAGCGCCAGCTCAAATCCAACTCTTCAGCGACGAACAGTTCCAGATTGAATCCGCCCACCTGCCGAAACGTCGCCGCTTCGCAAAAGATGAACGAACCGGCGACGTATTTGCGGAATCGGCTGAGCCAATTCCAGCCATTCGTAACGAAGCTCAATAGAAAATGTTTCGTATCGAGCTTCACCGTGCACCCACCGGCTAGGCAGCGCCCGCTTTGGATCGCGTCGGCCACATCGGCGAACAGTGCCGGGCTGGGATGGGAATCCGCGTCCACAAAGATCAACCAGTCGCCGGTGGCGGCAGCGGCCCCGGTGTTGCGGGCGCGGCCGATCTGGTTGATGGGCTCGAAGGCAACGATGGCTTGCTCACCCCGCGCCAGTGCCGCCGTGCCATCGGTGGAATTATTGTCGCAAACAATCAGTTCGCTCTGCCATCCGAGTCGCTCGAACGTGGTCATCGCCGAGCGGATGCTGCGCAACGTGGCCACGATCAGCTTCTCTTCGTTGAACGCCGGAACGATGACGGAGATTTTCATTTCAGAGCAGGAGCGCGGACGTCTCGTCCGCCGACGTCTCCCGAATGGCCATTTGAAACCGGCGAACGAGACGCTGCGCTCCCATTGTAAGGCGTCACTCTTCCGTTTCAGGACAATTTCTTCTTTGCCTCCTCCGGCACGGAGACCCTGGTGGAACCGACATCCTTGATTTCGATGGTCGCGGTGCGGTTGATTTCGATTTCCCGCTGGTCATCGCCCGATGTAACTTTGCCCTGGACATTGAACTCGTATTTCGTGAGCAGTCCGTCCTTGACCCAAAACTTCACCCAACCCTTCGCACCGGTCGGTGTGCTTTGGCCGCGACGCCACCGGGAAATGATTTCCTTCACCCCCTCTGCGGTCAGGTCGCCGGAATAGAGGCCATCATCGCCTTTCTTCAGTTCGCCGGTTTTGGTCAACAGATCCGCGGCCTCCTGGGGCGGCAGTTTGAATGCGCGCAGACGACTGGCGATCCAGGCATTGTCGCCTTCGAGTTCGTCGGCCGATTCCCAAACGGCCTCCCGTTTGATGGCGCTTTTGGTTCCCTTGAAGGCCGTTTCAATGTTGTTGTCGTTCACCGTGAGCTTGCAGTAGGCGAAGCCTCCCTTTTCGGCCCAGCCTTCCAACGGGCCCTGGCGCAAATTGGCGCCGGTGCCCTCAGATTTTGGCGTCGAGGTCCAGCTATAATTCGGTTTGTCAGCGAGCTGCCTGGCCGCGGCATTAACTTCGGCCTTCGCGTCGGCGTCTGCGGCCGAAACGGAAATGGCAATCAGACCAATGGGAGCTACGAGGAATAATTTTTTCATAAGAACGTGAAGCATTCGTATGGGCGAAGAGTAGCGTTTGCGGATGCGGCGGGCTACCAAAAAACGGGCCGCGCGCGCGATGACCTATTCTTCAATCCGGTAGAGATGCGTCTTGGTGCGGAGCACGAACGCCTTGCCGGAAATCGCCGGTGACGCCATGAACCCGCCCTCAAGCTTGTTCTCAGCAAGTTTTTTGAACTGCCGGCCCGCTTCAATCACGGCCGTCTTGCCTTCCTCGCTGAAGAAATAGATCCTGCCATCGGCATACACCGGTGAAGCGGAGTAAGCGCCCTGGATGCGTTCCTGCCAAACCTCGGCGCCTGTCTTTGCGTCGAGGCAACTGGCGATGCCGCCATCGTCGATCATGAAAATCAGATCGTCCACGAGCAGGGCGGAAGGTTTGTTGGGAATGCTCCGTTTGGCCCTCCAGGCCACGTGCGAATCGGTCACCACTCCCTTGCCGCCGGGGCGCACCGCCAGAAGCTGGCCCTTGGACCAGCCCGTTTGGAAAAAAATAAATTCCTTGCCAACGAGCGGCCGAGTGCCGGCGGAGTGTTGACCGCGTTCCTCCACGCGCCAGAGTTCATTGCCGGTAAGCGGATCATAAGCGTAATGCGCCTTGGCCCCGCTGCTCAGGAGGATTGGCTTTCCCTCGATCGTCGCGACGTGCGGTGTGGCGAACGCCTTCCGAAAATCACCTTCCGCCTGCGGCTTGCCCTCGGAATCCAGATCCTGATAATCAACCGAGCGCTCCTGTTCCCACACCGTCTTTCCTGTCTTCTTATCCATCGCCACGACGAACTGATGGTCGCTGCCATCAAAGTTCATGATCAGCAGGTCGCCATGGAGGACAGGCGACGATCCCGCCCCGCGAAAATGATTGCACGCAAAATCACGGCGTTGCCAAAGCACTTTTCCTGTTTTGGTGTCAAGGCAGGCCGTGCCGGGCGCGCCGAAGGTCACATAAACGCGGCCTTCCTCAATCACCGGGGTCGGCGACGCGTAAGTGTTGAAAGGATGCACATACTGGGGCAGCACAACATCGAATAGTTTCAAATTATGTGCGACCTTGCCCGTGTCGCGGTTGACGCAAACCGCGTAGAGTCTCGTGCCTTCTTCCGGCGCGGTGGTGAGCCAGATTTGATCGCCCCAGATGACCGGCGAAGACCACGCCCGCCCGTGAATGGCCGTTTTCCACTTCACATGCTGCTCTTCGCTCCACGTCACGGGAAGCCCCTTGGCATCGGAGTGGCCATCCCCATCCGGCCCGCGAAACTGCGGCCAATTATCGGCGGCTGGAGCCGTTGGGATCACGCAAAGGGCAGCAATCACCCATGTGAAGGAAAGTCTTGTCATGGCTGCACGATAGCAGCCGGCAGCGCCATAGCGCAATCCCGCACTCCGGGCGCATCTTGAGGGCGTGTCGCCCAAATGGCGGCTGTGATGTTCGGGGAGGGCGAGGCTCCTGCCGGCTCCTGCCGAGCCCTGTTTTGCCCGCGATTTTTGATCAGCATGGCTCGCGAGGACGCTCGCCCAACGCTCGCCCTCCCCTGAGATGATTTGGGCAACAGACCCTTGAGAACCGGACTGTTGCATGTCTGCAAACTCAACGGAGCTGCTTCTGCAGAAAAGTGTAAGCCAGAGCGCGCATGTAGGCAGCCTGCTGGTTGTTGGCTGCGCCGCCGTGACCGCCTTCAATATTCTCGTAGTAAAGCACGTCGTGGCCTTGCTCCCTCATGCGTGCCACCATCTTGCGGGCGTGGCCGGGGTGGACGCGATCATCCCGTGTTGACGTGGTGAAGAGAATGCGAGGATATTTTGCATCCTTGCGGACGTTATGGTAGGGCGAGAACTTGCTGATGTAGTTCCAGTCCTCCGGCTTATCGGGATCGCCGTATTCATCCATCCAACTTGCCCCTGCAAGCAGTTTGTTATAGCGCCGCATGTCGAGCAGCGGTACCTGACACACAATCGCGCCGAACAAATCCGGTCGCTGCGTCAGCATCACGCCCATCAGCAAACCGCCGTTCGAGCCGCCTTGAATGCCCAGATGCTTCGGCGAAGTGACCTTGCGCGCGATGAGATGTTCGGCGACTGCGATAAAATCGTCATAAGCCCGCTGGCGATTTTCCTTTCGCGCCGCGTAATGCCACTTGGGGCCGAACTCGCCGCCGCCGCGAATGTTTGCCAGCACATAAGTGCCGCCGTGTTCGAGCCAGCCGGCGCCGATCATCGGTGCGTAACTGGGTAGCATGGAGATTTTGAAGCCGCCATAGCCGTAAAGAAGGGTTGGATTGGAGCCGTCAAGCTTCAGCCCTTTCCGGCTCACCTGGAAATAAGGCACGCGCGTCCCGTCTCGCGATCTGGCTTCAAACTGCTGGATCTCCAGTCCGTCCGCATGAAAGAATGCGGGTTCACTTTTCAGTTTCTCGCGTCCGGGTTTGCCCGCGACACCGAGGTGCAGCGTCGATGGGGTGAGGAAATTTTCGACGATCATGAAATAATCATCCGATCGCTCCGCATCGATCCCCTCAATCTTAACTTCTCCGAATGCTGGCACTTCCATGGGCGTTCGCGTCCATTCCTTGCCGGAAAGACCCAACAGATAAGGACGACTGCGCACGTTATCCAACTCCGTCAAGATCAGGTAATGCCTCGTGGCACTAATATCCTCGAGTGACTTGCGCTCCGTTGGCTCGAACAGAACAGTGAATTGCCGCTTCCCTTTGAGATATGCATCAAAGTCGGCAGCGAGTAATGAACCGCCCGTGTACGTTTTGCCCGCCACCGTCCAATCGCTGCGCAGCCAAAGGAGCAAATACTCGCAGAACGTCTGCGCCTCGGCGTCGGCGGGTTTATCGATGCGCACCCACTTGTCACCACGCCGAACCAACGTCTCATCTGTGAAAAACGTCAGCCGCCGATCAATAAAGTCGTAGGTCCGTCCATGATCGCGAATGGAAACGCCGGTGACCGATACATCATCCACGCTTCCTTCGAAGACCTTCGAGGCCTCGGCGAGTGAAGTGCCGCGCTTCCATTCTTTGACCACGCGCGGATAACCTGATTTGGTCAGGGAGCCATGGCCAAAGTCCGTTCCAACGTACAACGTGTTGCGGTCCCGCCAATCGACGCGGCTCTTGGCTTCGGGCAGCTCAAAGCCGTTGGCGACGAATTCCTTGCGTCTGAGATCGAATTCGCGCACCACGACGGCATCCGCGCCGCCTCGCGAGAGCGAGATGAGACAACGGTTGTGGTCCCGCTCGATGACGTTGACGGATTTCCACACCCAGTTCTCGTTCTCTTTGGCGGCGAGTTGGTCCAGATCGAGCACGGTCTCCCACGCGGGACTGGGTTTCTTGTATTCCTCCAGCGACGTGCGTCGCCACAAGCCGCGCACGTGCTTCTGATCGCGCCAAAAATTGTAATAGGACTTGCCATGTTTGGTGACGAGCGGAATTCGGTCCTTGGAATCCATGATGGAGAGCAATCGCTGGCGCATCGGCTCAAACTCAGCAGGGACCTGCAGTTCGTTTGTGCTGAGCGCATTTTGCTGGCGCACCCAGTCCAGCGCCTTGTCGCCGGTCACATCTTCGAGCCAGAGATACGGATCGTCCGTGAGGTTGGTAGAAGCCGTGGTTGCGGACGGCGCGGCTCGCAGGCTGGACACGACAGCTGCCGACGTGGCAGCCAGGATCGCGAGGAAGCTGCACGGACGCGAAAACAAACGATTGATCATGCCATTCCGCTTACTCGAATAACCCGGCAGGAGCGAGCAAAAATGGTGATCTCGAATTGGCCAGCCTCGCGGATCCGGGGGCCTTCAATTCCGACTGCTTCCTGGCTCCACAGACTTCCATCACAAGATGGCCCGCTCCCTGTGAAGTTACCTGGAGTATTTAACCCGATAAAGCAGGAACAATTCATCTTCCACGCGCTTCCTTGACTTCAACACCAGGTGAGTAGCGTCGGAAAGTTTCGCTGCGCCTTCCCCATCGGCCAGCGTCGGCGCATTCTGGCCGCCAAAGATGAGCGGACACCAGGTTACGTGGATCGCGTTGACCAGTTTGGCCCGAAACAACGCGTCGTTGACTTCGCCGCCACCTTCGCAGAGAAGCCGCCTGACGCTCCATTGCTCGCGCAACCAGCGCAGCGCCTGGACAAAGTCCAGTTCAGCGCTGCCAAAAATCTCCACGGCGTCGGCTACGGACCGAAGCAGATTAAGGTTCTGTTTGGAGATGCGTTTGGTGGTGAGGACAATGACAGGGGAGAAACGATGACGAAAGATTTCAGCCATTGGATTCAGACTGCCGGAGCCGCTGACCACCACTCGCAAATTATATTCAGACAATCCGCGTCGCAGACGCATCCTGCGAAACCGCGCCGGCCCCGGCCCAAGATTCACCGGAAAAAGATCAACCGTGCGCGCGCCTGCCATCACGGCATCCGCTTCTGTTCGCAGTTTGAGCAAAAGTTCCTGGTCCCGCTTGCTGCCGAAGGGCACAAAGGCACGGTTCGCCGGGGCAAGTTTTCCATCGGCGGTAATGGCAGCGTTGAGATAAACAAATGGCAACGAGCGCCGGGTGTGATGCGACCACCCACTCCGCGCGGCCGCAGGTGGGGAAAGCGCTTTGGACTTTGGACTCACAAAATCAACATTGCGTCGCCGTAACTGAAAAAGCGATAGCCCTTTCGTATCGCCTCGGCATAGGCGGACAAGATGCGCTCACGCCCATGAGTCTCTCCGGGCGCGGCGAAGGCGCTGGCTAACATCAGCAGCGTGGACCGGGGAAGGTGGAAATTGGTCAAAAGCGCGTCCACAATTTTGAAGCGCCATGGCGGATAAATGAAAATGCGTGTCCGACCTTGAGCGGGCCTGACTTTTCCGTGGTCTTTCGCGCCTACCGTTTCGAGGACGCGCAGCGAAGTCGTGCCGACGGCAATGATACGACGGCCGGCTGCCTTCGCCGTGTTAATAGTCTTCGCCGTTCCGGCGCTGATTTCGAAATGTTCTTCGTGCATCACATGTTCCGAAAGCTGTTCCGCCTTCACCGGAGCGAACGTGCCCAATCCAACATGAAGCGTCACGTAACAGACTTGCACACCGAGATGGCGAATTTGGTCGAGCAACTGTTCCGTGAAATGAAGCCCGGCGGTGGGGGCGGCGATGGAGCCATTCCTTTGCGCGTATATGGTTTGATACCGCTGGGAATCAAGTGCTGGATCACTCGTTGAGTCTCGCCGGATATAAGGTGGGAGGGGAGTTTCGCCAAGTTGATCGAGAATTTCAGAAATGTCTTTGGTGTTTGAGAATTGCAGGCGCCGGTGGCCCTCGCGGTTCTTGTCGATGACAGTCGCCTGCACATCGGTCAGTGCACCGGATCGATTTCTGAGAATGATCCTTGTGTTGAGGCGCGCTCGCTTGCCAGGTCGCAGCATGACCCACCAGTCGTTCACGGCCATTTCTTCGAGCAGCAAAATTTCGAATTCTCCGCCGCTTTGACTGTTGATGCCTCTCAAACGAGCGGGAATCACTTTCGAATTGTTCATCACCATCACGTCCTGAGGCCGCAAGTAGTCGAGCAGATTTGAAAAGGTGCGATGTGCAATGTGGCCGCTCGCCCGATGCAACAGCAGCAACCGCGACTGATCGCGTTGTGCAATTGGAACCTGGGCGATGAGTTGCGAAGGCAAATAAAAGTCAAACTCACGTGTGCGCACTGAATGACTCTAAGAGGTTTTGCAGAATCGGATCAAACGCAGGTTGATCCAAGGCGCGAGGGTGGGGCCCCGAGGAAAAGCACCCAAACCGCCTGTGCATAACTGCGCGAACAACTTGTGAATAACTTTTTCGCAAAAAATCAAAATAGGGGTTGACCTTCCGGGTAGATAACGGTAGAAATCGGATCGTTCTGGTAAATAGTGGTAAGATTCAGGTTTCCGACGAATAATGCACAAATGCCGGATGCGAATCTCAACGTGCCGAATTTCCATGGGAATTTCACCCATGGCGTTGATGAAAGTCGGCGTGTGATGATCCCGGCGAAGTGGCGGCCAAAAGATCCAAAAGTGGTGTTCACAGTGATCCTTTGGCCCCTTGGTGGTGAAGAGTTCCTTTTGGTGTTACCGCCCGAACGCTGGCAGGTGATGCTGGACAAACTAAAGACGAAATCGCTGCATGACAAACGGGTCGCAACCTTGGAGCGGGTTATCGGCGCCACTTCTGCGCCGCTGCTTCTGGATCGTGTTGGGCGGTTTTGTTTGCCGGACAACCTGGCCAAAGCAGCCGCCATCGAGCGGCAGGCCGAGTTCGTGGGCCGCCTGGACAAGTTTGAGATTTGGAGTCCGGAGCGTTACCAGGCCGGCACGGCTGCGGACAAGAGTCTGGCTGCCATCGTGGCAGAAGAGATTGATCTATGAGTCTGATGCGATTGCTCACCGTAGGCCGAAGCTTAGCGACAATCAAAGATCAGCCCAGTCGCTACAGGATGACTCAACAGAATTTATTGCCGAAGTTCGGTCCATCGAATCGCCCGGAAGCGGCGGCTGCACCGTTGCAGCCAACACCAACGGCAGCGGCCAAAGGTGAGAAGATCAAACAATGGCCCTCGAGCCAAAAAGAAGTGCCCACGACGAAAAAGAAAATGAGCGCAGAAGCATTGAACAAGGCTGAAGCTGATGAACCATCTGTTTCCGCCCCGACCGATGCCTCTCAGGCCGCGTTTCCAGCAGGCCGCTGGTCCGGGATGAGGAATCCATTCGGCGCGCGAAAAAGAGAGGAAAGTCAACGTGCTCCCACCCAGGGGGAACTGTCATTGGACATGGTCAAACCGGTCCGAAACGATTTGAGCGATGCCGACCTGGAAGTCGTTCCGCGCGGCCAAAGGCCTGCAGAGAACGAAATCTCGGCGCCAACCGAGCGGCACGAAACGGTGGGATATCTTTGGAGCCGGCTTTCGGCCCGCATATTCCGAACGCAGCAACTCTGAAGCAAACGGACTCCATGCTCAGTGCCACACTTCATTCACAAGGCAGTCATGGTGCCGGAGGTCCTGGAAGCGCTTCAGCCGCGGTCGGGCGGGCGCTACGTGGACGGCACGATTGGAGGGGGCGGCCACGCGCAGGCGATTCTGAGCGCGAGCAGCCCGAATGGATTTCTCTTTGGATGCGATCGCGATGGCGAAGCGGTCGCAGCGGCGCGGCGACGATTGGCGCCTTACGGTCAGCGAGTTGAGGTTCGCCAGGGAAATTTTTCAGAACTGGCAGATTGGATAGAGACGGGCAGTTGCGATGGGGTGTTGTTGGACTTGGGAGTCAGTTCGCCGCAACTGGATCAGCCCGAGCGGGGATTCAGTTTTCAGCAGGAAGGCCCGCTCGACATGCGGATGGATTCGCGACAAGCGATCACGGCGGCGGATTTGGTGAGCGGGCTGAGTGAAGAGGAATTGGCCGGGATTTTTTGGGAGTTAGGTGAGGAACCGCAGGCACGACGATTTGCGCGGGCGATCGTGAAGGAACGCCGGGGCCGCCGGTTCGAAACGACAGGGCAGTTGGCGCGGTTAATTGAACGGCTGGCGCCGCGGAGCGGTAAAAGGCGGCATCCAGCGACGCGAGTGTTTCAGGCACTACGCATGGCGGTAAATGATGAGGCGAGTTCGCTCCGCAGCGGACTGGCGGCAGCTTGCACCATTCTCAAACCGGGCGGTCGTCTGGCTGTGATTACGTTTCATTCGCTGGAAGATCGAATCGTAAAGATATTCGGCCGCGAAAGGTCTCGTGGTTATGTCGTCGAAGGCGAAGTTGACTTGCCTGAATTTCGGAAACCGCAGCCGCCCCAGATCAAGTGGCTGAGTCGGAAAGCAATCCAGCCCCGTGCCGAGGAGGTCGCAGACAATCTGCGCGCGCGGAGCGCCCACTTGCGCGTGATGGAAAAACTTGAGGACTGGAGTGGTGGAGCAATGGAGTAGGGTTGGTCTGTGAGTTGCCAACGTCCACCACTCCAATGATGCACGTCGCGTGGCCAGAAACCGCAAAAATCAATCAACCACCGTCCGGTTCGTGCCGGCGATGAAAGCAATCGTGCTTTGCACGTTGCTGGGCGGATCGGGGGTCGGCTATGTGCTGCAAAAAAATAAGATTTACGAACTGGGCCGGCAGATCACCAAAGGCGAAACCGCGCTGGAACGCCTGAAATGGGAAAATAAAGTGCGGGCCAATCAATTGGCGACGTTGCAAATGCCGGCGCACCTGATGGAGCGGGTGAAAGAATTGAATCTGGGATTAGTGATGCCGCAGCCGGGCCAAACCATTTGGTTGCCTGAACCGCCGGCCGAGAAGCAGACCAATGTGGCCGACCCATTGTTTGTCCTGGGCAAATAGATGTGTGAGCCATGAGACGTGAATCGACATCGCAGGCCCCGGTGGCGCTTCCACCTGACGTTGTGTTTGGCAAAGCAGATTTCTACCGCCGCCCGTGACGCCGTCGGATGAGGAACCGATCGGCACGGGCGGTTGGTAGCTTTCAGGACATGATCGAGTCGAGTCATCTGCGGAGGTTGTTTGCTCTGTCCCTAATGTTGGGACTCATCTTCGCGGGTCTGGGCATTCGCCTGGGGGTACTTCAAGTGTGGCGCCACGAGAAGTACCGTCGTATCGCGGAATTCAACACACAGCGTTTCTTTCTGCGTGAACCGCGACGTGGAGATATTCTGGATGCGAATGGCAATCCGCTGGCCACGAGCGTTCCTGTGAAGAAGGTCTTTGCCAACCCCGTCCTGCTTGGAAGGCACTACGTGGATGTGGCGCGGGTGCTGGCGCCATTGCTCTCCTACGATGAGGCGGAATTAATCCGAGCGCTCCGCCCAGTCATTTTGCGCACCAACGAACAGGGAGTGCCTGTGACCAATGTCTGGGCGAACCTGAAACGCAAAGTGAGCGTGCAGCAGTGGCAGCAAATTACTCAGGCGATGGCGGGGCTGACAGTGCACGTCGATGAAAAAAACATGGCTCGGTCCCAACGAAATTTCTATCGGGCCTTACGCCGCCAGGCCGTTTACGCCGAGGACGATCAGCAGCGAATTTACCCCAGCAAAAATCTGGCGGCGCATGTCGTCGGGTTTGCGCAGGAAACTGAAAGTGAATTCAACAATATCTCGGTGACCCAACTCGAAGGCCGCGATGGAATCGAGCTTTGGCTGGACAAGAAACTGAGAGGAGTTTGCGGATGGCGTATTACGGAAACGGACAATCGCAAACGCGAAATTGTCGTCAATCGCGAACAGGAAGTGGAAGCGCGTCCCGGTTTGAATGCGGTGCTGACACTGGACATCGTTATTCAGAACATCCTCGAGACGGAATTGGCCGAGGTGATGAAGAAACATACGCCCCTCAGTGCTTCGGCCATCGTGGTGCGTCCGCGGACGGGCGAGATCGTCGCCATGGCGACCCTGCCGGACTATGACCCAAACACTCCTGGAAAAGCGTCACTGGATGCGCGTCGTAATCGTGTCATCGCCGATGTGATGGAGCCGGGCTCAACCTTTAAAATAGTGGTGGTCTCCGCGGCGTTAAATGATGATCTGATCGGCCTCAACGACACGTTCGATTGCGAACGAGGAAGCTGGCGATTCATGGGCCGGGTGCTTCACGATCATGATGGAGGCTATGGCGTGCTGACGGTGGAAAACATTATCACCAAGTCGTCCAACATCGGCGCGGCCAAAATCGCCGTTTACAAACTGGGCGAACAAAAGCTTTACGATTATATCCGGGCCTATGGGTTCGGTTCCCGGACGGGCATTACGTTGGGCGCGGAGGAAAATGGCATTGTGCGTCCGGTGAACAAGTGGGACAAGGTGATGATCTCGCGCATCCCGATGGGCCAATCCATCGCAGTAACGCACTTGCAAATGGTCATGGCGATGTGTGCCATCGCCAACGAGGGGCGATTGATGAGGCCGATGCTTATCGGCCGCCTGCAGGACCAAAGCGGCCAGGTTTTTGCTGAGTACCACCCACAAATGGTGCGACAGGTTATAAGCTCCCAGGCGGCGCGGCAGATGGTGGCTGCCTTGAAGACGGTGGTTTCCAAGGAGGGCACGGCCCCCAAAGCCGCTTTGGAGCATTACACGGTGGCTGGTAAAACCGGCACCGCCCAGAAGGTTGTCAACGGCATTTATCCGCCGGGCAAATACATTTCGTCGTTCATCGGTTTTTTCCCCGCCGACGCTCCGGAAGTGTGTATTTCCGTGGTTCTGGACGAGCCCCAGAAAGGTTATTATGGGGGGCAAACGGCAGCACCAAGCTTCAAAAGTATTGCCGAGCAGGTGGCCAGCTATCTTAAAATTCGGCCAGATCGCGAGGAAATGATTGGTGATGCGGTGGCGGGAACAACTAAACCTGAGAGACTCAATACCGCCTTGGTGCGGCCTGACCAGGAAGATTGAAATGCGTAGCGCATAATCCGCCAGCATGGAAATAAGTATCTCCAATTCGGTTAAGTTCCTTGCGCATGAGCACTCACGCGTTGCGCACCACGATTTGCTTCGCGAATGCAACTTAAGCAGCTAGTCCAGCAGTTAACCGCTGCCACGGTGGAAGGTCCCCTCGAGCGCGAAATCACCGGGATCACCTACGACTCACGCCGGGTCACACCGGGCATGGTCTTCGTAGCCATTCCCGGGCAAAGCACCGATGGACACGAGTATATCAGCGCCGCCGTTGAGCGGGGTGCGACTGCTGTCATTTGCGAGCGCAACGGCAGCCTGTTTCCTCGCGCCACCAAAATCCGGGTGGACGACGTTCGGGAAGCGATGGCACGGGCCGCCCTTTCCTATTACCAAAATCCGAGCTCGAAGTTGAAGGTCATTGGTGTTACCGGAACCAATGGCAAGACGACAATTACCTTCATGGTCAAATCGATCCTGGAAGCTGCCGGCATCAAAACCGGCTTGATGGGAACGGTCCAATACGAGATTGGCGATAGAGTCATTCCCGCTCACCGCACCACGCCGGAATCATTGGAAGTGCAACAGATGATGTCACAGATGTTGCGGGCGGAGTGTCAGGCTTGTGTGATGGAGGTCAGCTCCCACGCACTGGATCAGAAGCGGGTTTTCGGCATTGATTTCGATGTGGCCATTTTCACCAACCTCACCCGCGACCATCTCGATTATCACGACACGATGGACAATTATTTTGCGGCGAAGAAAAAGTTGTTCACCTCGCTGGGGCAGGGGATTAAAAAGGGCGCCGCCGTGGTTAACATCGATGACAACTTCGGGGCGCGCCTGGCTGAGCAGACCAAAGTGGACTTTACTTTCGGCTTTCAGAAGGCAGCCAGGCTGCGCGCCACAAAGCTCGAACTTGGCAAAGACGCCTCCCGCTTTGTCGTGGAGACGCCGGAGCGGAAATTCGCCTGCCGTCTTCCTTTGATCGGGCGCCATAACGTTTACAACGCTCTCGCTGCGGTCGGGGCTGGCATCGCGTTGGACATTCCTGTCGTCAAACTGCAAGCGGCGCTCAATGCTATTCCCCCGGTGCCAGGCCGGCTGGAGATGATCGTCCTGGGCCAATCTTTTGGGGTCTTTGTCGATTACGCGCATACGGACGACGCGTTGAAGAATGTGTTGAAGACGTTGCGCGAAATCACCAAGGGGCGCCTGCTCGTGGCCTTCGGTTGTGGCGGCAGCCGCGATACGGGCAAGCGTGCCAGGATGGGTAGAGCCGCTGCGGAGTTGGCCGATTTCACGATCATCACCAGTGACAATCCGCGCAACGAAACGCCCCAGAAAATCGCCCTGCAGATTGAAGAGGGCTATCGCTCCGTTCGCGCTGAGGCCTACAGTGTGGAACTGGATCGCCGCCGGGCCATTCAGGCAATCATTTCCAAGGCCGAACCGGGCGATGCCGTGTTGATCGCGGGCAAAGGCCATGAGACTTATCAGGAGTTTGAAGGCACGGTAGTGCCGTTTGACGATCGCGCCCACGCCCGCGAAGCCCTCGAATCTTTGGGTTTCCCACAGCCATGAGAATTAGCGAGGCATTTCGTTTATCTCAGAGAAACCGCAAACGCGCGGACACCTCCGATCATCCAAAGGGCAAGGTTGCGTCCACCGAACCGGGCCATCCCAGGACGTTTGTTCCACTCAGCATGGAAGCGCGCTCGGTGCGATTTGTTTGTGATTCCTGTCCCGGAGAATTGCTCCGGGGTTCGCCAGGCACGCTCGTGAGGCGCGTCTGCACAGATTCCCGCCGGATCCAGCCTGATGATTTGTTCTTTGCATTGAAGGGGGATCAGTTCGACGGACATGATTTTGTTGAGCAAGTCGCGCAGAAGGGAGCCGCCGCCCTGGTGGTCGAACGCGCAAAGGCGCCCGCCGAGGATTTGGGTTGCGCGATCATTGGGGTCGAGGAGACACGCCAGGCCCTGGGTCGGCTGGCTGCCTGTTATCGCGCCGACTTTCAATTGCCGATCGTCGCCGTGGGCGGATCCAATGGCAAGACGACGACGAAAGAACTGTTGGCCTCGGTGCTCCGGCAGAAGTTCCCCACGCTGTGGAGCGAGGCCAGTTTCAACAATGACATTGGAGTTCCCTTGACGTTGTTGAGGCTGGAGCGAAGTCACAAGGCGGCTGTGGTCGAGGTGGGCACGAATCATCCTGGCGAACTGGCTCCCCTGGTGCGGCTGATCCAGCCTCAATTCGGCGTCCTCACGAATGTTGGCCGCGAGCATCTGGAGTTTTTTGGCGACCTGGCGGGCGTGGCACAGGAGGAAGGGTGGTTGGCTGAACTTTTGCCACGCACCGGCGCCTTGTTTATCAATGGTGACAATGAGTGGACGCAGCAAATAATAAAACGCACCCAAGCTCCAGTCGTGAAGGTCGGCTTCGGATCCAAAAATGACTGGCGGGCGGAGGGCGTGCGACTGGACGGGACGGGAATCGCTTTTCAGGTTTGCGGAGCTCAATCGAAGTTCTCCGGTGAATATCGAGTGAACCTATGGGGCCGGCATCAGGCCTTAAACGCCTTGTTTGCCCTGGCTGTCGGCGCAGAACTGGGCGTGAGTCCGGATGAAGCGCGGCGAGGATTGGCCAATTGCCAGCCTCCAAAAATGCGGCTGCAGGTTTGGGAAGCCAATGGAGTCACCGTGCTGGATGATTCCTATAATGCCAATGCCGATTCGATGCTCGCCGCCCTGCAAACCTTGCACGATTTCCCCTGCGCGGGAAGGCGCGTGGCGGTGCTGGGCGACATGGCGGAACTGGGCGAACACAGCGCCAGCGCACACGGCGAAATCGGACAGCGCGCCGCAGAACTGGGCGTGGGGCATCTGATCGCAGTGGGCAAATGGGCGGAGCACACCGGAGAGGCTGCGCGAGCAGCCGGGCTGCGGAACATCAGCCAATGCGTGGATGTTCTCATTGCCGGGGCCGCGATCAAGGAAATGGTCAAGCCCGGTGACGTTGTTTTGCTGAAAGCGTCGCGCGCGGCGGGCTTCGAACGCATTGGAGACGTCATGCGGGGCTTAAGAGAATCATGAACGCAATGAACATAACCAGACTTCGGAATCTCGCCCGGACCTCGCTGCGCCGAGGGCCCAACAGGCGCATGACCCATCCCCGCTCCCGGAGTGGACAGAACCAGGAATACCCTGCCTTCCTGATCCGGTTGGTGGGCGAAGCGCGAGCCAAAGACTTATCCAGCGAGGTAATCATCCATCACCGGCACGATTAGCGGATGATTTATTATCTCAGCCAATACCTGCTGAAACTTTCAACCGACACTGAATGGGAAGATACGTTTTCTTTTCTGCGCCTCTTCCGCTACGTGACGATTCGAAGCGCGGGCGCAGCCATCACCGCGCTGGCTTTAAGTTGGTGGCTTGGACCGAAAGTCATCGCCTGGCTGAAGCGGTTGAAGTTCGGACAACACTACCAAGACAAGGCCGAAGCCGCCGGCGGTTTGACGGCGCGCATTACCTCCAAGACCGGCACCCCGACGATGGGCGGCCTTCTCATCGTCACGGTGATGGATTTCACGGCCCTGCTTTGGACGCAATGGAACACGCTGGTGCAATTGACGCTGTTGTCCGTCATTGTCCTGATGGGACTGGGCTTTTACGACGATTACGCGAAAATCACGCAGCAGAACAGTCGTGGCACGGCGTCGCACATCAAACTTTGGGTGCAGTCGGCACTGGCCGTCTTCATCGCCCTTTATCTCTGGCAGGTGCCCGCCACGAGCGGACTCATCACCGAGGTGAACGTGCCGTTCGTGAAGTATCCCGTTCTGACGGGGACGGTGGGATTGGTTGTGGGTCTGGTGCTGGCGGCCTTGACGATCGTGAGCAGTTCCAACGCGGTAAACCTCACCGACGGTCTGGACGGTCTCGCTATTGGCTGCACGTTGATTATTTCTTTTGTCTTTGTCGTGCTGACTTATGTGGCAGGCAACCTGAAAATGGCGGAATACTTGTTGGTTCCCTACGTTCCGGGCGCGGATGAGTTGACGGTTTTTTGCGCGGCGATGATTGGCGCGGGTCTTGGTTTTTTGTGGTTCAACTGCCACCCGGCCCAGGTATTCATGGGCGATACGGGTTCATTGGCTCTTGGTGGTGCTCTGGGCATCATCGCTGTCTTGATTCATCAGCCACTCGTGCTCGTGATTGCGGGCGGTGTCTTCGTGGTTGAGGCATTGTCAGTCGTGTTGCAAACCGGCTATTTTAAGTACACGCGCAAACGATATGGCACTGGACGAAGGATTTTTCTGATGGCGCCTCTGCATCACCATTTTGAAAGGAAAGGCTGGCATGAATCGCAAGTAGTCATGCGCTTCTTCATTCTTTCGATTTTGTGCGCGGTGGTGGCATTGAGCACATTGAAGATTCGGTAGACCACCGGCAAATGATTTCGGTCGAAAACAAAAGCGTTTTAGTCCTTGGCCTGGGCACGAGCGGTCTGGCGGCCATTGAGCTCCTGCAAAATCGCGGGGCAAGGGTCTCGGCCTTTGACAGCGCTGAGACCGATTTGCTGAGACGTGAAGCCGCTCAACTCCGCTCCAGAGGAGTGCGAGTGCAGCTTGGCGCGTCCATGCCTCCCTCGGAAAGGTTCGATTTGACCGTGGTAAGTCCTGGTGTGCCATGGACAAATCCCATTCTGAAGGCCATGGCTGATCGCAACGTGCCAATCATTGGTGAGTTCGAACTGGGCTATCAACACTCGCTGTGTTTGAACATTTCCATTACGGGCACCAACGGCAAGACTACTACCACCGAAGTTGTCGAGCGCATGTTGAAGCAAAATCAAATCAGGACGATGGCTGCTGGCAATATTGGCCTGCCGTTTTGCTCCATTGTCGAGCAGACCAAGGATCTGGACTTCCTCACGCTGGAGGTCAGCTCGTTTCAGCTCGAAACAGTCCGGTTTTTTCGGCCCGCCGTTGCGGTCTTGCTTAACATCACGCCCGACCACCTGGATCGTTATGCGACCATGTCCGATTACGTCAGGGCCAAGGCCCGTTTGTTCATGAACCAGCAGGCGTTTGATTGGGCGATCATTCAAAACGAAGCCCTTGCCCAATTACGCTCCTTGTTTGTCGAAATTCCATCCAAAATTATTACGTTCAGCGCGGCCGATCCTCGCGCCAACATCTACCTCGATCGCGGTTTGGTCATTAGCCGGATTGATGATTGGTCTGGACCTCTTCTGGATATGGACCACTGTCTGCTCCGTGGCCCGCATAATGCTGAAAACCTGATGGCCGCGCTGGCGGTCGGACGTGTCCTGCGGATTCCGTTAGAAGCCATGGTAGAAGCGCTCAAGACATATAAGCCCGCTGCTCATCGATGTGAACTGGTAAGCGAAATTAATGGTGTGAAATTTATTAACGATTCCAAAGCCACCAATGTGGATGCCTTGCACAAGGCGCTGCTCTCCATCCCCGCCAGGTCCGGCGAGGCCAACGTCTGGTTGATTGCCGGTGGCAAAGACAAAGGTTTCGAGTATCACGAAGTAGGTCCCCTGCTTTCGCAGCGCGCCAAAGGGGCGTTCCTGCTGGGCGAAACTCGAGAAAAACTTCGTGCGGCCTGGAGCCTTTTTACTCCTTGCACGCTGGTCGATTCGTTGTTAGAAGCAGTCACAGAAGCGGCGCGAAACGCAGTGGCTGGTGACGTGGTCTTGCTTTCACCGGCATGTTCAAGCTTTGATCAGTTTCGCAACTACCAGCACCGGGGAGACGTGTTTCGCCAGGCAGTCAACGATCTGGAATCGACGGCGGCGGGTGGCCCTGCCGAAAACCGTCGAAAGGGAACCACAGAAACGCATCGAAAGCACGCTTTGATATTTTAGATTTGCTTCGGGGTTTTTTGAGGGAAAACCCCGGCGCAAGAACGAAAACCATAGACCTCAAGAACGGACGCTGAGCCGCGCCACAATGATACGATGAATACACCAAACCCTCTCATTCCGCAGGGGACCCTTCCGGATAGCCGGGGCAAATCACATGTTCGGATCGCCGTCTTCACCATTATGGCCATTCATGTGGTGCTGCTCTCGGCCCTCCTGATGGCTGGATGCAAGAAGACGACCGATGCTTCCACCGAAACGACCAACGCCTTCACTCCGTTTGAGCCGACGACCAACGTCTTTGTTCCGGCGCCTTCGCCTGCCACGAGCGTGGCGGCCACAACAACTCAAGTCGTGAATACCGCGCCTGCCGTGCCGGTCGTATCTCCAACAGCGGAAACGCCCGCAGGCGCACCGCCGCCAGCAGCCGCAGAGCGGGAACATGTCGTGGTGAAGGACGATTCGTTCTATACGCTCGGCAAACACTACAATGTGAGTATGCGCGCCATTGCCGAAGCAAACCCCGGCGTCGATCCAACCCGACTTAAAATTGGCCAGAAGATTAAGATTCCCGCGCCTGCCAGCGCGCCCAGCGCGAGCACCTCTTCCAATGGAAGCGTCCCGAGCAACGGTGGAGAGAAAACCTATACCGTTAAATCCGGCGACACCTTGTGGAAGATTGCCAAAGACCATGGAGTGACAGAGAAGGCTCTGCGAACAGCCAATAACCTCAAGACCACTCAGATTAAAGTCGGTCAAAAACTGAAGATACCTGCCAGTGTGTCTGCACCGACGCCCGTGCGGGAGGCGACTAACGTGGTGCCTTAAGGAAACCACTTCGCCCGAAAAGCAGGACGTGCTCGGAGAGTTTTCGCGGAGCGGCGGTGCGACTATTCCCAAACCGGCTGCTCTCCCGAATCAGAACAAACGAGCATCGGATCGCTCTGGTCGTAATTCTCCAGCCCTGGATCAAGTCCCAACGGCGAGATGAAGCCAGCTACCACAATACTAATTTTCTGTGTGGCCGCGTTGTCGGCCTTAGGTATGGTGATGCTCTTTAGCGCCAGCACCGGCCAGCCGGAAGCTCGTTACCTGATCATGCAGCCGATTTGGTGCGCACTTGGGTTGGGCGCCTGCCTGGTCGCCGCATCCGCGGACTACCGCTGGCTGAAAAAATATCCGTGGATTCCGTGGGCCGTATTGGGTATGGCCGTGATTTTGTTGGCATTCGCGCTGGTCCCGGGGATCGGCATCAAGACCAACGGGGCCCGTCGCTGGCTGGGAATCGGAAGCTTTCGCTTCCAGCCCTCCGAGCTTGCGAAGATTGCTCTCATCGTCGCCCTGGCTTTTTACGGCGAACGTTACCAGCGCCAAATGCCGAGATTCTGGCGCGGAATGGTCATCCCGGCGCTGCTCATCAGCGTGGTGCTGGCTTTAGTGTTTCTCGAACCAGACGTCGGGACGGCGCTGTTGATAGGCGCCGTCAGCGCGGTTGTGCTTCTGATTGCTGGGATTCGCTGGAAATACTTCCTGCCGCCAGCATGCCTGGCTCTCATCGCGCTGGGAGTTTTCATCTGGCACAACCCCATGCGCTCGGGACGGATTTACTCGTGGTTACATTTGGAAGAAACCAAACAAGACAAGGGATTGCAGGCGTATCAGGCGATGGTGGCCCTTGGTTCGGGCGGAATCACTGGCGTTGGACTCGGCGATGGCCGGCAAAAACTTGGTTTTGTTCCCGAACATCACACCGATTTTATTTTCTCCATCATCGGCGAAGAACTGGGTCTGGCAGCGACGCTGGGGGTGGTAATCGCCTTCTCGGCCATCGTCTATTGCGGCGTGTTTGTCGCCTGGAACGCATGCGACACCTTTGGGATGCTGCTGGCATCAGGCGTCACTTTTTTGCTTGGCTTCCAGGCCATCATCAATATCGGTGTTGTGACAGGAACCTTTCCCAACAAAGGCCTCTCGCTGCCCTTCATCAGCTACGGCGGATCGAACATGGTGGTAATGCTGGCCTGCATCGGCCTGCTGATCAGCATCGCCAGACAGGCGGCTGGCAGTGAACGCGTACTCCACAGACTGACCGACTCCAACGCCTTGAATTCGCCATAGCCGTCCTCATGGATCATCTTCCCGCAAAACCGCTCATCGCCATCGCTTGCGGTGGCACCGGGGGGCATTTGTTTCCAGGCCTGGCGATCGCCGGTAAATTGATGCAACGAGGGTGTGACATTCTGCTGCTGATCTCCCCGAAGGAAGTGGATCAAGAGGCCGTGAAATCCGCCATCGGAATCCGTGTGGAAGTGCTGCCTGCCATCGGGTTGAAACGCGGCGCACTCGTGGAATTCTCTGGCGGCTTTTGGAAGTCCATCCTCGCTGCCAAACGACTTTTTCACCAGCATCCGCCTCAAGCCGTGTTGGCCATGGGCGGTTTCACGTGCGCGCCCCCGGTGCTGGCGGGCAAGGCTTGTGGCGCGGCGACCTTCCTTCACGAATCAAACACCATTCCAGGCAAGGCCAACCGCTGGCTGTCGTACGTGGTGGATCAGGCCTTCGTCGGATTTCCTTCGGCCGCCAACCGTCTCCACGCCCAGAGCGTCATCAGCACCGGCACGCCGGTCAGACCGCAATTTCATCCGACGGACCCGGCAGCGTGCCGGACAGCCCTGGGGTTGCATCCGGAGAATCCCGTTTTGCTGGCCATGGGTGGCAGCCAGGGCGCGAGCGGCATCAATGATCTGCTCTTGCAAGCGGTCCCTCGCCTAATGGGTGCTTCGCCGGCATTGCAATTCCTGCATTTGACTGGCCCCAAGGATTTTCAGAGGGTTCAATCCGCCTATCTCGCCCGGAATTGCCGGGCGGTGGTGCGGCCTTTTTTGACCGAGATGGAGCTGGCCCTTGGCGCGGCCACTGTGGCTGTGAGTCGCGCCGGGGCTTCTTCCCTGGCCGAATTGGCCGCCATGCGATTGCCGGCCATTCTTATTCCCTATCCCAGCGCTGCGGATAATCACCAGTTCTACAATGCTCGGGCGCTGGCCGATGCCGGCGCGGCGGTGCTGTTGGAACAGGATCTTGCGAGCGAAGAGAAATTTGGTTCATTGGTTTTGAAATTGCTTCACGAGACGCAGACCTTTTCGGCCATGAAAGAGGAACTGGTGCGCTGGCATTCCCCGCATGCTGCCGAACAGATCGCGGACAAAATGCTGATCATTCTGAGAGCCTCCGGCAACTGGAAATGGGAAGACACCACGAACCGGAGTTCATCTTCATCCGCTGCTTCCGTGCGAGAGGAAAATCCACAAACGGCCGCCGCGTGAGTCATCTTACCTCAGACCAAATCGACGAATTGCTCCGAGCAAACGGGTCGGATGCGACGGTTTACCTCATTGGCGCCGGGGGCTGCGGCATGAGCGGCCTCGGCCATCTGCTCTTGGATTTGGGCCATCGCGTTGCTGGCTCCGATGTCGCCTGCAACGAAGAAGTGCAGCAGCTTCGCGCCCGGGGCGCGGAGATACATTTGGGCCACCATGCCGAGCAACTCACCGCATCGAGTCCCGTTCTCGTGGTTTATTCCTCGGCCATTCCGCTCGACAATCCGGAATTGCAGGCAGCGCAACAATCACAGATTCCCATCGTGCGCCGCGCCGCGCTTCTGGCTGCGCTGGTGCACCGGCAGCGGGGCATTTGCGTCGCAGGCATGCACGGGAAAACCACGACCACCTCATTGCTGGCCTTCGCGCTGCAGAATTTGTCTGCCAACCCAAGTCACGCCGTTGGCGCTTTAGTGCCCCAGCTAAAGCGCCACGCGCGTTTCGCCTTGAATTCCTCAGAGGTCAATTCCGATGCCAAACCCTTCTTCGTCGTCGAAGCCGACGAGAGCGATGGAACCTTGCGTCAATTCCATCCCGAATGCGCCATTGTGTTGAACGTGGATCAGGAGCACCTGGACTTTTACGCCAACGTCGAAGCGGTCTGTGCTGAGTTTCATCAGTTCGCTCAGCAGACTCGCGGTCCGCTGATTTTCTGCGCCGACGACGTCCGGCTTGCGGAATTGTTGGCTCGCCAGCCTGGCGCTGTCTCTTATGGGTTCAATCCGCTGGCAACTTACCGGTTGGAGTCCAAAGTCCAAAGTCCAAAGTCCAAAGTCCAAGTCAGCGATGATCTTCTGACACGGGACGCGCGGCATTCGACATTCGACGTATGGAAATCCGGAGAACATCTCGGCGAGTTCACCATTTCGCTTCTGGGCGAAAAGAATATCTCCAATGCTGGCGCCGTCATCGCGCTGCTGCACCACCTGGGCTATGCCGCCTCGGACATCGCCGCCGCTATCGCTCCATTTACCGGCGCGGCACGCCGTCAGCAGGAGTTGTTTTGCGATCAACGCTTTCAGGTCTTCGATGATTACGGGCATCACCCGGCTGAAATCGAAGCCACGCTCAAGGCATTCAAGGGATTGGGCGCCCGGCGTCTGTTGGTCGCCTTCCAGCCGCATCGCTTCACACGCACGCAGCATTTGCTCAAACAATTCTCCACCTGCTTCCAGGAAGCGGATAGACTTTGGGTGACGGAAGTCTATGCCGCCAGCGAAACTCAGATTGCCGGCATCAACGGTGCGCTGCTCGTGGGCGCCATTCGGGAGCAGGGCCAGGCAGTCGAGTTCATGCCGTCGCTCGAAGATCTGCGCCGCGCCCTCCGCGCCGCGATGATGCCCGGAGATTTGGTCTTGTTCCTCGGCGCCGGCGATATTACGAAGGCTGCGCATGAATTGGCGAATGAGCTGAAACAGGAAACCGTGACGCCCAAAGAACAATTGTTTTCGGAACTCGCCGCCTTGCTGTCCGGCGCCGCGCAGGTGAAGTGCAATGAGCCGTTGGCCAAACGAACGACGTTGCGTGTCGGTGGTCGCGCCGATCTTTATGTGGAGCCGGCGTCCGAAACGGATCTCGCGCGAGCCCTTCAATTCTGCACCGAACACCAACTGCCCTTTACCATGCTGGGGCGTGGTTCCAATTTGCTGGTTCGCGATGGCGGCATTCGCGGCGTGGTGATTTGTCTGGCCCATCCCCATTTCAGTCGCCTGGAAATCATCGGTGAGCGCTTGCACTGCGGCGCCGGTGTGCGCTTGAAGACGCTGGCCGTCGAGGCGCGTCGCAACGGGCTGGCCGGCCTGGAATTCCTCGAAGGCATTCCCGGCAGCCTGGGCGGTTCGATGCGCATGAACGCCGGCGCGATGGGCTCGTGGCTCTTCGATGTCATCGAAACCATTCGCTTTATGGACTATACCGGCGAGGTGCACGAGCGCGGCGCGAGCGAGGTAAATGTGGAATATCGCGGTTGTCCCTTGTTCAAAAATCATATTGCCCTGAGCGCGGTGCTTAAAGGCCAGCCGGCATCGAAGGAGGTCATTGCCGAGCGGACGAACGGCTTCAACCAAAAGCGCTGGGAATCCCAGCCCGCGGCGGCGAGTGCGGGTTGTATTTTCAAGAATCCTCAGGCCATTCCCGCCGGCAGACTGATTGATGAACTGGGGTTGAAAGGCACCCGAGTTGGCGGCGCCGTCGTCTCGGACGTTCACGGCAATTTCATTGTCAACGACGGCAAGGCCACGGCGCGCGATGTCTTGAATCTAATCGAGATTATCAAGCAACGCGCCAGCTCCGCGCGCGGGATCGATCTGGAAACGGAAGTGGAGATCCTCGGCGAAGGATAACCTGGCGCTGTCATTGACCCATGTCGCACAAATGGAAGATAACTTTAATGCTGGGCGGTCCCTCCGCTGAACGCGACGTTTCGCTTCACTCGGGCGCCGCGGTGGCGAAGGCCCTGCGATCATTCGGCCACACCGTCAACGAACTCGATCCAAAGGACGACTCCTGGTTGCTGCCCCCGGAGACGGATGTGGTCTTCCTCGCATTGCATGGCACTTATGGCGAAGACGGAACCGTGCAGCAATGCCTTGAAGAATTGGGGGTGCCTTACACCGGCTGTGGACCTGAGGCCAGCCGCATCGCGTTCGACAAGGTGCTGACCAAGCAGCGTTGTCAGAAAGCCGGTGTTCCTACGGCCAAATTCGTCGTGTTGGATACACCGGGCGCGAGTTGGCCGATCGGTTGGAAACCGCCGGTGGTGCTGAAACCTGTTCATCAGGGCTCCAGTGTGGGGCTGCAATTCGTTGAGCGGGTCGCCGATTGGAATGCGGCTCTAAACGAAGCCCGGCGTTACGATTCCCAGGTGTTGATGGAAGAAAAGATTATCGGTCGCGAAACGACCGTCGGCATTCTCGATGGCGAAGCGTTTCCAGTCGTCGAGGTGCGACCGAAGGAAGGCGCTTACGACTATACCAACAAATATACGGTGGGTAAGACCGAGTATTTTTGCCCGGCACAATTCGACGCCCCCACGACTGAGCGAATCCAGGACGCGGCGCTCCGGGCGTTCGAGGCCATTGGCGGAGGCGATTATGCGCGCGTGGACATCATGGTAGGCGCCAGTGGCGACCCGGTCGTTCTCGAGGTCAACACCCTGCCCGGCATGACCGAAACGAGTTTGCTTCCCAAAGCGGCTGCGGCAGCGGGTCTCACGTATGCCGAACTTTGTCAGCGGATGGTGGATTTGGCATTGAAGCGCACACGAGTGCAGTCGGTGAATCGTTGAAACGTTGAATCGCTGGCCGGCTCTCCGATTTAACGCTTTAACGCTTTAACGCTTTAACGCTTTAACGCTTTAACGCATGAGGTTCAAAGGCAAACGGAAAAATCGCCGCTTCGCGCGGAAGCGTGTTCTCGATGTCAAGCTCAGCTCCGCGCAACGCCGACAGGCCCGACTGCGAAAAGCCACCCTCGTCCTCGGCACCACGTTTTGCCTGCTCGTGGGCGCCCTCGTCGTCTGGCGCGGCGGAGAATGGCTGCTGCGACGATTTATTTATGAGAACCCCGCTTTCGCGATCCACCATTTGGACGTGCAGACCGATGGCATCATTGCTCTTCAACAATTGCGCCATTGGGCTGGAGTCAAATTGGAGGACAATCTTCTGGCGCTGGATTTGGCGCGGGTGAAACGCGATCTGGAGCTGGTCCCCATGATTCGGTCCGTCGCGGTCGAGCGGATTTTGCCGCACACATTGCGTGTCCGAGTGACAGAACGTGAACCGATTGCTCAATTTATTTTTCCGCAAATTCGGGCGGCGGGTGTTCACGATCGCGGCGTTTATCTGTTGGATAGCGCGGGATACGTAATGCTTCCGCTTCAACCGCATCAGCGTTCACGGCCGGCATCGACCAACGACCGCTTGCCGGTTTTGATTGGTATTCAACCCGCCGATTTGCCACCGGGCGGTCAGGCGGGTTCCCCGGAGGTCCGCGCTGCCTTGCGGCTCATCGAGGCATTCCATTACTCCTCGATGGCGGAGGTCGTCGAGTTGAAGCACGTCGATTTGACTTCGCCGAATGTTTTGCAGGTGACGACGACACAGGGGAGCGAAGTGACCTTTGGTTTGAACGACTTCGATCTGCAACTGCGCCGTTGGCGACAAGTGCATGAATATGGTCAGCGGGTCGCAAAACACGTGGTCTTTCTGGATTTGTCCGTCTCCAACAATGTGCCCGCGCGTTGGCTGGAAGCGAGCCTGGTTCCGCCCGCGACTCCCAGACCATCGAGGCAATCCTATTACCGGAAAAGAAATGTTTGATCCCTCATCCATCATTGTTGGCCTTGAACTCGGCACGTCGAAAATCTGCGCTGTCGTTGGCGACGTCAACGCCTCCGGAGCCTTAAACATCGTGGGCATCGGCCAATCGCGTTCCCGTGGCGTGCGCAAGGGCGAAATCGCCGATGCCTCAACCACAGCGGAGGATATCCGCAACGCAATTGTGGAGGCGGAGCAGATGGCTGACGTGGAAATCCGCAGCGTCTATCTGGGCGTGACGGGCGGGCACATCCGCGGTTTTACCAATCGAGGAGTGCATCCTGTCGTATCGGCCGACCGCGAGATCACGAAGGAAGATGTCGAGGATGTGATTAAGAATGCCAAGGCCATCAATTTGCCGGCAGAGAATTATGTCTTGCACGCTATGCGGCAGCATTTCCTGGTGGATGGTCACGATAGTATTGTGGATCCAGTCGGCATGCTGGGCGCGCGCGTGGAGGTGGACATGCACGTGTTGCATGGAAATTTCAATCGCTTCCAAAATCCCATCCGCGCGGTCAAAGGACTGCAGTTGGAAGTGGAGTCGATTGTGTTCAACGGACTGGCCTCGTCGCTGGCGCTGCTGACGAGCGAGCAAAAGGAAATGGGCGCGCTGGTGATTGACATGGGCGGCGGCACCACTGAATACGTCGTGTACTGTGGTGGCGTCATCAAACATAGCGGGGTCCTGGCGCTGGGCGGCGATCACATTTCCAATGATCTGGCCTATGGCCTGAAGGTGCCGCTGGGTCGTGCCGAGGACCTCAAGATCCAATATGGCGCCGCCGCCGTGGACGAGAGTGACAAAGGCCAGACTGCGACCACCAACAGCGAATTGGGCTTGCCGCTAAAAAGCGTCAATCGGGAGCATCTGCGCCGGATCATGTCGCTGAGGTTGGAGGAAATTTTTGAATTGATCGAACAGGAGTTGAGTAATGCGGGGCTGCTCGATTACTTGCGCGCCGGGGTGCTGCTGTGCGGTGGCGGCGCGCGCATTCCCGGCATTCAAAAGCTGGCGGAAAGGATTTTTCAATTGCCGGCATCGTTGGGCAAAACCAATTCCATCAGCGGCCTCAAGTCCGCGCTGGACCAGCCTGAGTTTGCCACTGCCATCGGGTTGGTGAAATTCGGTTCGTTCCAACAGAAGAAAAAGACCAACAACAGCTTCCTGACCCAGGCCCTCAGGGAAACCATTGGCGGTCTTTTGGGGCGGAGCTAAGACACGGCCAGTGGCGCCCATGCTCCACCGGCCAGCAGAAGTGATTTGGATGAACAAGCGCAATCGTTCCAAATTGGACGCAACAACCATGAGCATTGAGTCGGATACAACTTGCGGAGCGCTGAAGAGATCTTTCTCGATCAAAGTTCTGGGTGTGGGAGGAGCCGGGTGCAATGCCGTGAACCATCTGGCGCGGGAATCGTTCGCCGGTGTGAGCTTCGTGGTGATGAACACCGATGCTCCCGCGTTGGCGCGATCGACCGTGGAAAAAAAGCTCGTGCTGGGGGCAAAATCCATGCGCGGGCTTGGCGCCGGTGGTGATCCCGCACGAGGCCGGTCTGCTGCTCAAGAAGACATCTCCGAAATTCGCGCGTTGTGCGAAGGCGCCGATGTCATCTTCGTAGTGGCCGGCCTCGGAGGGGGCACCGGGACGGGCGCCGGTCCGGTGGTGGCCCAGGTGGCCAAGGAAACGGGCGCGCTGGTGCTGGCGATCGTAGTGCTGCCTTTTGATTGCGAAGGGAACCGGCGCCAACGGCAGGCGCAGCTTGGCCTGCACGACCTGAAGAACGCGGCCGACGGCGTCATCTGCTTGCCGAACCAAAAAGTTTTCAAACTCATCGATGAAAAGACCAGTCTGCTCGAAGCCTTTGGCATCACCAATGAGCTGGTGGCCCAGGGCGTGCGCGGCATCTGGCGGCTGCTCTCGCGTCCGGGCCTCATCAATGTCGATTTCGCCGATCTCTGCGCGGTCACGCAGGGAAAACACGCCGAAAGCACGCTGGCAACTGCTGAGGCCAAAGGCGAAAACCCCGCGCGCGAAGTGATGGAAAAATTGCTGGCCCATCCCTTGGTGGAGGGCGGCCAGGTCTTGAGTGAGGCGGCGGGAATTCTGGTGTGCATCGCGGGTGGACCTGGCCTGACCATGCTGGATGTCAACCGAATCATGGAGCAGATCAACCGGCACGCCGAACAGGCCCACATCATCATGGGCGCGACGATTGATGAAGAGCTGGAAGATCGACTTTCAGTTACCCTGGTCGCGGCGCGCCGCAGCGAGCAGGCAGAAGAAAAGCCCGAGGAGCGCCTGCGAAATGGAAAGACGCCGATCGCAATGGCATCGAGCGCGACGGAATTCGAGGTCCCGCTGGCCGATCCTTTGATTTCTTCACGTCCGGCTTGCCGTTTTATCGCGCCGGCGCCGGAACCGACTCCGGACAAAGTCGAACGTCTATTAACGCAGCACGGCACGAACGGGTCACGGCAGCGCAAGAACGCTGCGCGCATGCGCCAGGGCCAGTTGGCGCTGGAAATCATTTCCAAAGGCCGCTTCGAAAAGAGCGAGCCGACCATTCACCACGGTCAGGATTTGGATGTGCCGACTTACATCCGCCGCGGCGTGGCGCTGAACTAAGAATTTAATGTTTTCTTCGCGGGGAGGAATCGAGGAACCTGGCTCGCGAGGCATGAAGAGTGAAATGCTCCGTTGTAACGCCCTGTTGCACGTTCGCTCTTCGGTCGTTTCAGGATACCACCTACCCAGTCCCCTCTACTGTCGCCGGGTATCCTGCCTCGCGAGCCGCCCACCTCGACAATCAGCAATGATGAATGACGAATGACGAGTGACGAGTGGGCCTTGCGGCTCCATTCGACACTCTTGCGGCAGCTTTGCAACTCACAGGGGTCAGTTCCTGGTTTCTTCAACTTGCGATTGTCCTCCTGCGTTTCGCCGTTCATAAAGTCGTTTGTTCAAGTGCATCCACGCTTCCATTTGCAGTCGCTGGCTGATCCCTTCATTTGTTCTTGAGGAGAGATTCGAGACTTTTCCGCGCGATGGTGTCCTGCGGATTGAGTTCCAGCGCCGCGCGGAAATGCGTTTCCGCCAGCGACAACTCGCCTTGGTCCAGAAAGATAAGACCGAGGTTGCCGTGGGCTTTGTAGTTTGCCGGGTTCAACCGCAGCGCCGTTTCAAACTCCTCCCGCGCCGGCCCAAACTGCTGTTCCATCCGGCGAATCAAACCCAGGAAATAATGCGGTTCGTCATGCTCCGGCTGACGTTGCACCGCGGCCAGAAAATAAGGCTGCGCCTCACGCGGCCTGCCCAGGATAAAGAGCGCCTTGCCGATCTGCAGATGCGCCCGTTTGTCCGCCGGATCGCGGTGCAAACGCTGTTGGTTCACGGCGACGGTTTTTTGCACCGTCGTCACATTGTAATCGCGCGCCAGCGTGGTCAGATCGGCGTGATTATGCGGCAGCACCTGCAGCCACACTTCGCCCATCTCATCGGTGGTTTGCGGGCCAAAGACGACGCGCTGCGGCGGTTGATTCGGATTGCGCACGTTGTTGGTCGAATTGTCATAAGTGAAGCGCATGTGGAGCGCGGTCCCCTTCGGCAGACGAAGCGGTTTGGCGAAACGGTAATCGCCCTGCCAGTTGAAGTCCCAATCCTTTATCCAAAGCAGCCACTGGCGCGAGCCATCCGGCAATTGAGCGTAGGCCTGCATCTCCTTTGCGACGTAATGAGCGTGCGGGAAGACGGCCAGTGCCTCCACTTCCACGGGCAATAAGTAACGATCCTCAATCACATAGTTGCTCGCGCCAGCGGGAATATCGATGGCCGGCCAGTCGAGTATGATTTTGAAAGTCTTGTGCGCCGGGGCGCGCTCCGTGAAATAAAAGCCGATTTCCGACCGGACCTCTTCCGGCTTGCCGGTCGGATGCAGGTGCAACTGCAGGACAAAGTCCGTATCGGGTTCCAGCGTCCAGCCTAATCCTGGCGGCGCGCGATAAGGCAGCTTGCCGGGCTGCCAATTGAGAAAATCGCCACTCGGCACTTCGGTGGTCTCCGGCAAGCTCATGCCCGCGAAGCCGGGGCCGGGATCTTTGTCGTCCAATCGGCGCGAATAACGCGTGCGATCCAGGCGCATGGCCGCGTGATGAACCACCTTGGGATTGCCCGGCCGAAACTCGACCGCATCGACGTGGCGGGCAGCCGCCAGCGGGATTGGTATGGCGAAGTTCCGATAAATGTCCTTGCCTTCCGCCGGGACGGCAAAGGGTTCGGGCATTTCGATCACCAGGTCAGGCGTGCCCAACTGCCAGTGGTTCGTCCATCGCGGCGCTGGGGGCAGATCGCCAGGTGGACCTTCGATGGCGCCTTCCTCCGCCCATTGCTGGATCAGGCCCAGTTCCTGGGCGGTCAACAAGCGTTCACCGAGGTAACGGACGTGGCCGGGCTCCGGCAACCACGGCGGCATGAAGCGGCGTTGCGTGACTTCGGCGATTTGCTCCGCGCGTTTTTTCACATCCGCATAAGTCAATAGGGCAAATGGCGCTGCTTGGCCGGGATGGTGACAAATGGCGCAATGTTGAAAGATGATCGGCGCAATGTCCTTATTGAAAGTGACCGAGCCTGAGGGCCGCCGAACATATTGCTCTGCTAATTTCTCGCGCGGCCACTTCACCACGACGATGGATGCTATGACGCCTACAATGGCCAACGAGGCAAGCAACGCGAACCAATGGGATTTTGCAGGGCGGGAAGATTTGCGTTTGTGGGATCTCGCCATGCTTACTCGGAAATGTGACCGCCATCCGGGCTTCCTGTGAACGCGGCCAGCAGAGCGGTAGGCCAGACGTTCAAAGTACTATCGCGGCTGAGGCGGCGAAGACGAACTGGCAGCAAAAGGCACGGCGAGTATTGCGGGAATTTGCTTCGCTTCCCGGACCGTCCAGAAGCGGAGAAATCCCTGATATCATGACAAAATCTTTTGCTATGTGAGGTAATACGCGACGCTATGCGCAAAGAAACAGGGGCTCAAGGGAATTCCGGCTGCGGCCGGCATGGGCGCATCCTGAGCCTGTTGCCCGAATTATTTTTGGAAGGCGATCGTCCTCCCGAGCCAGGGGGAGATCAAGAATGGCCAACAAAACAGGGCTCGTCAGGATCCTCGCCCTCCCGAGGACATTTCAGCCGCCATTTGCGCAACAGCCTTCAGGACCCAGTTCGGCCGGGATCCGCGCTGCGCCTTCGCGCGGGTCGCCTCATCGTGCGTTGTCTTCCGTGATGCGGAGCAAGGCGTTCACCGGAAGGTTCTCCGCGAGCCTTTGCGTCTTTCCCGACGGCCAAAGAACTTCGACCGATTCCACTTTGGTAGCGTCGCCCAGCCCAAAGTAGAGAGGCAGGGAACTCTGGGACAGGTAGCCGGACTTGCCATCGTGATACTGCGTATAGGTCTTCCCCCCGGCGCTCACCTTGACCAGCGCGCCCAGTCCATCGGCGTTGGAAATCGTTCCTTTCAATTGAACCTTGAGGTAATGGATCTTCCGTTTGTCAGCCACGTTGCTGAAGAGCATCTGCGGCTGGTCGTTCATGTTGTTCACGACCATGTCCAAATCCCCGTCGCCATCCAGATCACAGATGACGGAAGAGCGTGAACTGGTGGAGGACCGGACCGTGAGTGTTCCTTTTTTGCCCAAACAGAGCGGCTGCTCCTTGTCCGCTCCCGAACAATCCAGAATGAAGTAGTCGATCTGCGTTTTCCCTCCAATCCTCGGCTCGACGTTGAGGAGGAATTCGCTGTCGAAGAACCTTTTCCCCCTTTCATTGAGCAGCACCGAGTTTATCCCGTAGCGGAAAGGGTAGCCCATGCCCGCCGTGACGAACATGTCCTCGAAACCGTCCGCGTTCAGGTCGCCCACGCTGACACCCCAAGGCCAATACGTTTCCACTCCAAGTTGGTCGGAGATTTCCTGGAAAGCGCCCTTTCCGTCGTTCCGATAAAACGCGTTGCCGAAGATGTAATTCGTTTTTTGCTGAGGAAAGAAGTCCGGGGTCCACGACCGGAAGCACCAGACGCCGCTCTTCTGCTTCTCAAACGCCAGTGAAACCTCCTTTTTGCCCAGATCGTACTGCGCGGGGCTCATGTCCGAGTGCATGTCGGCGACGAACAAATCCATGAAGCCATCCTGATCGAAGTCGAAGAACTTCAATCCCATCGAACCCCAGGGCGTCTTCCCAAAGGTCCGCTCCGTTCTGTTCTCGAACGTCTTGCCCCGGACGTTGTAGTAATAGGCATCGGGGCCGGACATGCTCAAGACATAAAGGCCAGGGTAGCCGTTTTGCTCCAGATCATTGAACGAAGCGTCTCCGCTCCAGCCTGAGTGTATGAGATTCATCTCCTTCGAGACGTCGCGGAACTTGAGGCCGCCGAGATTTTGATACAGAAGGCTTTGTTCACTGCGCTCCGGGTAGAGGTGGCCCTTGAAGGCGTCGGCCAGCGCGCGATAGACCCCGCCCTGGCCGGTCATGTTCGTGGTGTACACCCCCACGTTGCACACGAACAAGTCCAGCAAGCCGTCCCGGTTGAAGTCGAAAAACACTGCGCCGGAGGAATGCCCGACATGGTCCACGCCGGCGCTCCGGCTCACGTCCTCAAACCGGCCCTGGCCCAGATTGTGAAACAGGACGTTGCCCCGGCGAACGGTGGTGACAAACAAGTCCGGCCGGCCGTCGTTATCCACGTCCGCAAACGACGCCCCCACGCTGACCCGTTCTCCCAAACCCACGCCGGCCTGCGCCGTGATGTCCTCGACCCTGCCGCCTCCCGTGTTGCGCCACAATTGATTGCCCCCCTGCTGATTCACAAAATAAATGTCCAACAGACCGTCTCCGTCCACGTCGGCGACGGCCAGACCGGTGCCATGGTCATAGTGGGCCTGCACGAAGTCCTTGCCGGCGTCATCCACCACCTGAAGCCGGAAGGTGATCTGGCTCTCGGCCAGCTTGTCTGTGAACTGGAAATCATGGAAGGCGGCGAATTGCGCCGCCGCCCGGGCCTGCACTCTCTTCCGTGCCTCCATCCACCGGAGAGTTTCCTCCTGGGTCTGGAAGGGAATTCGGATCAGGTTCGTGGCCAGAAACTCCGCGCGCGTATAACCATCCGGAGTGGGGGCACTTGACTCAGCCCCCAGCCCAGACGGCGAGAAGAGGGGTACGATCAGAGCCATCGCCGCGAGCGCTGCGGCGCAAAACAGCCCGCGCCTCGGACTCACCATGTCATGCGTCGCCACCGCGTTCCCTAGACACTTCACTACGCCACGCCTCGATGCTCCTGCCGGCGAGGGGGGCGTTGCGCGGATGATGGCCGAAATCATTTCCATGCGTTTAAGGATTCAGACAGCAGAACTTCCCTTCAAGGTTTTTCTCCATGAGCCACCGCACGGGGCGCGTCAGCAGGCCTGTTGCCCAAATGTCGAAGCGGCGACGGAGCGCGGCTCTGCGAGCCGCAGCAATCTCCCTTTAGGCAAAACGCGCCGGTTTTCTCCGGTCCCCCTCGACTCGCCGATCCGGCTGCGGGTCACAGACCCGCGCTCCCGCCTTTGGGCAACAGGCCGTTGACACTGCCCCCAAAAGGTAGGGCAAAGCTGCCGCCCCTGAGCTTTGAACCCGAACCGTGATCACGTCACGGTTCTCCGGTGAGTTTTAATTGAGCGAGCAGCTTGCTCCGGAGCGGCTCTTCCGGCTGAAGATTGAGGGCGCGGTGCAGTTCCTCCGCCGCGGCCCGGTTCTGTCCGTCGGCGCGCAGGGCCACCGCCAGGCCGAGGTAAGCCTCGACTAAATTCGGCTTCAGCCGGATGGCCTCGCGAAACGCCGCCATGCTTTCGGCACGGTTGATCTCCGTACCCAGGCAGAGACCGATATTGAACCACCCCTCTGCCAAATTGGGCTTGGCGCGGATGGCCGCGCGAAAACAGGGCAGGGCGGATTTCGGGCGGCCTCGGGTCAATCGGAGAACGCCGAGTTGCATCTGGGCTTCCACGGAGTCGGGCGCCAGTTCGACGGCGCGCGACAGCACGGCCTCGGCGCCGGCGGCATCGCCGAGTCGGAGGCGGGCCCGCCCCAGGAAGAACATCGCGCGATCCGATTTTGGATAGGTCTGGACCGTTTTCTCCAGAAGCGGTGCCGCGTCCATCACGCGCCCGGTCTTGATCCACTCGTCAGCGAGATCAATCCACGCCTTCTCTCCAGTTTTAAGTTGCTCGACCTCCGCGTAGAATGGATCGGTCAGTGCCACGTCATCGGGAAGTTCGGCGAGAATGCGCGCCGCTTGCACGGCCTGGTTGGTGCGGCCCAGCCTTTGATTCACGCTCAACAGGAGACGGTAGGCGGCCTTGCGCGTCGAAGGATTGTCCTTGGCCGCCTCCAGGAATATTGCCGCGTCGGTAGCGCGGCCTTGCGCGTTGGCCAACTTCCCCAAGCCCAGCCCGGCCAGCGCTGAGTTTGAGTCGCGCTGACGAACGCGCTGGTAATGCGCCTCGGACTCCTCCAGCCGGCCGAGGTTCAGCAACGTATCGGCCAACTTCAGGCGGGGCACGGATTCACGTTCCGGAAAGAGCTGAACCGCACGGTCGAGATTCGTCGCGGCCGCCATTGGGTTGTCCACCAACTGCGCCAGTCCGAGATAATAGGGCCAGCGCGGCTCGCGGGGCGCGAGGGCGGAGGCTTGCCCGAAGCACTCGCGCGCCGGCGCGCGAACTTCGTGAGCCAACAGCACCATGCCCATCCGGCCGCGCGCTTCAGCCGAGCGAGGCGCACTCAGAACCTTTTCCCTCGCTTCGGTGATGGCGGCGGCAATCCCGGGATCAAATCCGTTGGTGTCCACCGCGGGTGGCGGTGGCCCATTCGAGCGCCAGAGTTGCCACGCCGCGGCGCCGCCACCCACGGCGAGGCCGATCGCCAGCAGGATTCCACATCGTCGTCGATGCGATGCCTTGGGCGATGTAGCGGTGCTCGAAACTTTCCGCGCAGCACCGGAAGGAGCAAGCCGGGATTCAGCCGGACGAGACGTTCGTCGCTTCCGGCTCATTGCCCACCGTCCGGCGTTGCGACCGCGACAGCCACCCGTTTCCCGGAACCTTTACGGAGCGTGATGAACTGATCCGCAGCCACACCGGGAAACTGTTCCTCGCTGCCGTCGGGCCACACCACATTGATACCTTCGATCTTGTCCGTCGAACCCAGTCCGAAGTGGGCGCGAGGATCATTACTGCACAAAAAGCTTTGTGAGGGGTTCACCCAGGCGATTTGCCGGCGCCCGCCTGCCGCGACCGTGATCTCTGCACCATAGGCGTCGCGGCCACCCAGCGCCGGCTCCATTGCGCGCACCGTCAGCCAATGCCCACGCGGCGCGATGTTGCGATACACCTGGGCAGGAGCGGCAATCCGCGTAACGACCAGGTCCGGTCCGCCGTCGTTATCCAGATCGCCCACGGCCAACCCCCGCGCCACCGCCGCGGTGCCGCTGAACGCCAGGTTGGATTCAGACACGTCAGTGAACACCCCGCGCCCGTCGTTGGTAAAAATCTGGCTGCGCTGCTCGTAGCCGTTCCAATATGGATCCTTGTTCGCCCTGCCGTAGGGCGCGGGATCGATGGTCAACCGTTTGATGCCGCCATTGACCACGATCAAGTCCGGAGCGCCATCGTTGTTGAGATCGCTGAACACCGTGCCGAATCCCGTGCCACGCCAGGCCGACGCCGCGACATGGGAGGGCGCCGTGCGATCCTGAAAATATCCGCGGGGTCCCTGCTTCCAGAGCGCGTGTGTTTCGGTGCTGAGGTGCGTGACGAGAATGTCGAAGAGGCCGTCGCCATCGGTGTCGCCGAGCGCGATGCCCATGTTGGCCTGCACTACGCCCATTTCGTTGTAGGCGATGCCGCGCGTGGTCGCTTCTTCGGTGAATGTTCCGTTGCGTTGGTTGATCAGCAGCCAGTTTACGTGCCCGTCGTTGGCGATGAACAGGTCGGGCCACCGATCGCCGTTGGCGTCCACGCATACGACACCCTGGCCCGGCCCGGCCAGCCTTCCCAGACCCGACGGCACGGTCACGTCCTCGAAGCGGATGCCGCCGCCGCGCGCGCCGAGATTGCGGAACAATCGCGAAACCGTGCCGGGAAATCCGGACGGGCCGCAATATGCCGCCTTGCCTTGCGGATCGTGGCACTTGGTCGTCGGCGAATAGTCCACGTAATTGACCACGATCAAATCCAGCCAGCCGTCCCGGTCGTAATCGAAGAACGCCGCCGAAGTGCCCCAGTGCGAATTGGTGACGCCGGCCTCCTGTGTGATTTCGTGGAACTTCCCGCCCCCGCGATTTTGAAACAGCCGGACCCGGTCGTACTCCGTGATGAACACATCCAGCCTGCCATCGTTGTCCACGTCACCGATCGCCACGCCCATTCCCAGCCCCGGCAGATCCAGTCCGCTGCCGGCGCTGACCTCGCGGAAACGCCCGTCGTTCTCCTGATGAAAAAGTTGATGCCGACTCGTGGAATTGCTCCCGGCGTTTTGCAACAGGAAAACGTCCATCAATCCGTCACTGTCAAAGTCGAAGATGGCCGCGCCAGAGCCGACCTGTTCGGGCATGAAATAGGTTCCGATCGGACCTACATCGTGGACAAAGTTCACTCCCACTTTTTCGGTGACACCTTCAACCCAGGCTGGCGGGAGTGGAACGGTCGGTGCAGTGGGAGCGGGCGAGGTCTCAGCAGATTTGCGGCAGCCCATGCCGGCGATCAACAGGCCCAGGACAACTCCGACCAGACGCAGTGTCTCCGACAGGCACGAGTTGGAGTTTTGCATCATCAAAGCGTCGGCCGCTCCAGCAGGGCCTCGGGCTGGATTCGCCGCGTTTCCAGGTCCTTGATCCAATAATTGTGGGCGAACCAGCGCGCAGGGACGCTGGCCAGGTCAACAGCCGGATCAACAAGCCATTGATGCGGTCGTCCATTTAGGGACACCGCCGTAAGGGCCTGCACGGACGGACGACGCCCGTACTCTTTTTGCCACAGCGTGGCGACACGCCGTGCATACCGTCTAAGATAAAAGGCCTGATAACTCATGTGGAGGAATTTGGACATCGTAAGATCCTTCAGGCTGTTCCACCAAATGTAAGCTGCTTCCTGAGGAGAGTCCTGAGAATCAAATATGCAGGCCTGAGGAAGCGCGTGCCTGGCTTCCGGGCCAATCTCGCCCATGTAGATCACCAAAGGCTGGCCCTCGGTGTAAACTTCCCCAGCGTGTCTTTGATCGCGAGTATAGTTGCTGTGCCTCCAGGCGCTCGGGTTAAGCCGGGCTGGCGGTTCGTGCGATGGATGGAACAGGAGGGGGTCTTCAATCAAAAGGAAGGGTACGGCCAGAGATTGCTCGCCTTCCAGTGTGAACGGATCCATCGCGCGCAAAAAAGAAATTATCGTCTCCTTGTCCTTGCGAGCAATGAGTTCCTTGAGCATCGCTCCGATGTCGCTGCGAGTTTTCATCGCCTGGCGCGCGTCCCGTTCATTCTGACTCGACGGTTTGATTGGCGAAAGCAAGTCAGCAAGTTTCGCGGCTTCCTGCTCGCGTCCACTGGCACGCAAGCCCTCCCAGATCGAATCGAGAATCTGAGAAATTGGCACGGTCCGACGAACCCCTTGTGGCTCTCGCCCGTAGAGTTCTTTCCAGATGCGGCTCACTCGCTGACGTGATTCGGCTTCGGTTTGGATATTTGCGGCCAACGGATTGTAAATCACTCGCTCTCCTGCCATCGGCTCAAGTAAAACCACGATTTCCGGAAGAAGCCGCCAGTTGATCTGGCCCGGCGTGACGCGGCGATAAATCACTTTATCGCCGTGCCATTGACTCCAGTGGATCTGAGGGCGGCCCATCGCATCACGGGAAATAATGGCCGGATCTTGAACGAACAGTTGGACGGCAAAAGCACGGCGTGCTTCTGATTTCAATCGCCAACTGAAGCTGAGTCCTTCGTAGGTGAATCGCCCGTCGCCCGGTATGAAGTAGTGGCGGAGTGGCAGGACCGCCTGCCACGCCAGCCACGCCACTACAAAGAGCGCAGTGCATCGGCCCAGTAGATGGCGTTCTTGCGGTCTCACCAGGGCTTCGGTTGCTTTTAGCTTCCACCCCAGCGCGGCGCCGACCATCGGGAATAGAATCGCTCCGGCAGCGAACCAGTTCCAATCCGGCTTGCTCAAACGAGGCCGCCGCAGCCAGAGCCAAAGCCGCTCCGGCCAATCTGGATCCAGAAAGATCAACGCAGTCATAATGCCCACCAGTGGAAACCAGCCGATGTCATCGAAAATCAAAAAATGGTTGATGCCATGAAACAGCACCATAGCCACCAGGGCAAAAATCCGCGTTCGCCGGATCAGCAACAGGAACCCGATGGCGAGATCAAAAGCCAGACCCGCATAACTGATGAAGTAGGCGAATTCAGGGCTATGGAGAATTCGCTTAAAAAACTCCAGTTGTGCAGCGCTTAAGTACGGTTCATAAGGGGCGGTGACATGTGGCTGCGCAACGAACCACCGAACCGGCATCGCATCCGAGAGCCAGTCTGTGTTCAACTTGGCCACACCAGCGTAGAAATAGGCAATCAACAGTTGTCCCCGCAGTAATAGAAGCGTCCAGTAGGGAACACTTCCCGATGAGCCGCGGCGCCGGGCGATCCAGGCATCGAGGCTGTATCTTCGAGCCGCCGGCATCCAAATCAGGAGAAAGGTCAGCAAGCACTCCAGGTAATAGTGACTTTGCCAGTACGTCCGCGTCGATTCCACCAGCCACAAATACCCCCACGTCAGGAACACTGTCGCTGCGGAGAGACGATAACGAAAACCGAGTGCCATGGTCACCCCGGCCAGAGCCTGAACCGCAACCAGCCAATAAATCCACTGAGGCGGCAACAGCGGCAGCCATTCAAATCCTTCGTACGGAAAATGAAATTTGATATCCGGTCCGGTGTAATAAGTTGCCAGTGGCGTTGTCCCCGTGGTGAGCGCGGCGGGGTTTGGTCGAATAAGCGCGTAGGCCTCCAGCGACATGACCAGCCCGAGAGCGATGCGAAACACGGCCAACGAGGCGCCGCTCACTGGTTTTGTCAGAAGCAATTTGAATCCTGCCCAATTGCCCGCAGTCAGCGGAGGGTTCTCTTTATTTCGGATGGCTAGTTGGTGAGGAAGTGTTTGCTTGCTCTTTCGCAAGATAGAAGTTTCTTTTTTCAGGCTTAGCCGACGATAGCTGCCAACAGCGGTCGGGGCAAGGACAATGGCATGGCATATCGATGCTGACGTTCCTGCGTTACGAAAAGATCCATCTGCCATCGTTGTCGAATATCGCTACCCTGAAGCCGACCCATTCAGCAGGAAGCAGGTTCCAACTGGCCCCACATCGTGGACAAAGTCCACTCCCACTTTCCCGGTGACATTCTCGACCCAGGCTGGCGCGAACTGAACGGCCGCTGCTGTTGGCCAGGCGAGTTCTCATCAGCAGGGACAGGCTCAATCACTTCAAAGGGCGACCACTGCGACCCAGGGAGTGCGCGGCAGGATCTTTTTTGTAATAATCTTGTCACAATAATGTTGACATGGACGGGCTCTCTAAGGTAGAAAGTGCGCCATTCACCGTTGTGACGACCACTAAGACTAATGGAAAGGCAAACCCTATGCGTTATCCTGTACGAACTCCACTGACCTCTTTTCCGAAGGCTCTGATTGGCTTTTTGGGAATCATAAATCTGTGCGCCATCCCTTCGAACGCGCAGGTTGACGTTCCTGCTAATCTCGCCGTCCGCCCGCCGACTGCTGCTCAAGGCACCGGTCTCCGGGGCCAGTACTGGAAACGTGAGCCCGTCTCCATTCTTACTGATGGCCGGGCCAATCGCGCCAATGGCATCGACAATCAAATTAATGGCTTTGGCCCGGCGACCGGGACCTTTCATGCCAGCAGGTTTGTTTATCTGGGCAATGACCTCACCGCCGTAATGTCTTGGCTGTCGAGCGACGCTCCAACATACTCGGGCGTCAACAGCAATCTGGATGATGGGGCCTTTCGTTTCCGCGGCTACATTAATGTTCCGGCGCCGGGCACTGTGAGGTTGGGACTTACTTCCGATGACGGCTCCCGAATCACGATAGGCGGCCTCGACATAGCCGAGCGCGATGGCAGCCACGGCGATGAAACGCAGGATATCGATGCCAACTTCGCCGCTGCGGGTCTCTATCCAATTGAAGTCACCTTTTTCAATGGGGACTGGACCAGCGACACTGCGACCGGCGGCCTCCCTAATCACTCTGGCAATCCGGATCCCGGTGTGCACGGCGGCGCCAATTTCCATCTCCGGGTCAATAACGCAGATATCACCCCGGCACAAGTGGCGATGCTCCACTCGACTCTCCCTCTCGCAGATGTCATCGTCAATGTCGTCGAGACCGGAGGCGACAATGAAGCCACCGACACTATCACTGCCAAATGGACCGGCCAGACGTTCCCGATTTCTGTAGCCAATGAGCCCGTACCTGGTGCAGTGGTTGGGCAGAGCTACACCGTCGGCTATTTCGGCAGTCACTCCCCGTCCTTTGTGGACCGCAACCATCGATACACGAACGCAGTGCCTGCGTCGATTCCTTCCTATCTCGCTGGGGGCCAGTACATCATGTCCGGCAATGACAATCGCGATAATGGAGGCTACCTGCTGGACGTGACTATTTCCCAGAACGCAGATGTGTATCTGCTCATCGACAATCGCCTGGGTGACACCAATACCGCGAACCCGCCAACTTTCGACGCCACGCACATGCAGTGGGTGGTGAATGAAGGCTGGGCTCCGGTCGGCACTGGCGCCAATCGCGCTGGCAATCCCGGCTTACCTGATGAGGTCGGCATTGATGAAGGCGCTGATGGGACCATCAACCAGTACTACTCAATCTATACGAAACGGTTTCCGGCCGGCACTTTCCAACTCAAGCAGGCCGACAATGGCGGGCAGAACATGTATGGAGCGGTCGTCGTTCCGTCGGGCCTGACGACTGCTCACGTCGGCCGTAACCGCATTGGAACCGTGACTGATAATGGCGGCGGCTCCTTCTCCATCGCCGGCGGTGGCAACGATATTTGGGACAACGTCGATGAGTTTACATATGCCTACCAGGAAGTGACCGGCGACTTCGATGTGAAAGTGCGCGTGGAATCACTGGCGCCCAACGCCCGCTGGAGCAAGGCCGGCATCATGGTGAGGGAATCGCTGGCGGAAGACAGCCGCATGCTCTTCCCGCGCGTCACTCCGCTGGATGTGCCGACTGGCAATGGTGGTAACGGTGCCAACGACAATAACTTTGCCTTCCGCACGGGCAGAGATGAATCAACGGCCGCCTTCGGCGACGACCATAATGGTGGCCGTCATGAAGAGGGAGGAGCCACCGCTACCTATGCCGCCAACCAGTGGTTGCGCCTTGTACGTGTAGGCAGCGTATTCACCTCCTATTCCAGTCCTGATGGCACGACTTGGACGCCTCACGGTGGAGCCAATCCACAGGACACCGCTGCGGGCGATTGGACGATCAGCCCGAATAACTCTGGGCCTGCAGCAGCCACCCTTTTGGTGGGCTTGGGCGTTAGCCGTCACAGTGCGGCTAATACTGCTGCCGCCGAATTCCGCAGCTACTCGCTAAGCCAGGGCAGCGCGGCACCGTTCGCGGTCATCGGCGCCAACAGCCGTGGCAATCCCACCGCCGTTCGGCTCGAATTCAATCACCCGGTTGGCGGCGCTGCCTTTAACGCCGCTAAATACACCGTCGATAACGGTGTGACTGTGAGCGGCGCGACGGCAGGTCCGGTACCTGGTACGGTGCAGTTGACAACGTCTGCACTAACCGAAGGAACGACTTATACAGTCACCGTGGCGACAGATGTGACTGATAGCAGTGGCAACGTCATTGGCCCTAACACGATTGCCTTCGTACATGGCCGCGGCTACGAGCTGCGCCGAATTCGTATTGCGCACAACCAGGCCGCGAACGATCAGGTGGACATCCATCTGGCATTCAATTCCTATACGATGGATTTGCCCGTGGTGACGCAAAGTACGCCAGCCATTACCAGCAACACGCTCTTCGAACAGGACGTGCCTCAGTCAAATCCTGCCGACGGTCGAGAGGAAAACTACGCCGCGCGCGTTTCCGGCGTTCTGGATATCACTACGGCGGGCGGTTACCTCTTTTACATCAGTTCGGACGACAATGGCAGACTCTACCTCAGCAGCAATGACGATCCGGCCTACAAGGTTGAGATTGCCCGCGAACCGGCCTGGAATGGCGGCCGCGAATACATCACTGGCGGCAACCAGGTCACGCGCGGAACACCGCCGGCCAATATCAGTCAGCTCATTAATCTGACCGCAGGCCGTTACTACTTGGAAGTGGTCTTCTCGGAAGGCGGCGGTGGCAACAATGCTTCAGCGGCATGGCAGCCGCCGGGCGGGCCAGCGGTGGTCAACGGCTCTCTGCCCATTCCGGAGTCAGCTTTTGTTCCCAGCCGCATGTTCCATGGCAATGTTTTCTACAACCTTGGCGCGGTTTCTGTCCGACGGCAGCCTGTGGACGTGACCGTGGCTTCGCCTGACCCGGCTACCTTTCGCGTGACCGCCGACGGCACTCCGGACTACCGATACCAGTGGCAGCGGAAGGGCTTCGGCGAGCCGGGCTTTACGGACATCTCTGGAGCCACAACTCAGTTCTATACGCAGGCCACCACCAGTCCATCTGATGACGCAGCCGAATATCGTGTCGTCATACGTAATGAATTCAGTCAGGTGACCAGCGCTACTGCTGTTTTGCACACAACCGCGGACACCACCGCGCCCACATTAGTGTCGGCAATCAACGTGGGTACGAGTGACACCCAGCTTGACGTGGTGTTTTCTGAACCGGTCAATGAGGCCGACGCTGAGACGTTAGCAAACTACGCGATCAGCGGCGGGGTGACGTTGAGCAATCCGACCTTGCAGGCCGATCGCAGGACTGTTCGTTTCACGACCACGTCTCTGGCCACTTTCACCTGCAAGACTTTGACCGTAAACAATGTTCGTGATGCTTCGCCGTCAGGCAATCCCATCGCGGCCAACTCGCAGATCGGCGTGGTTTATTCAACGAAGAATGCTCTGGTGCATCGCTTCAACAGCATCACGGGTGTGAATGTGGCCGATTTGACCAACAATGCCAAGTTCCCGAATTTGCCCGATGTCGTAGCCACAGTAACGCAGTTGGAATACCCGGCCAATGGCGGCAATACCTTTAACGATTATGGCGCGCGCGTGATGGCCTTCCTGAGTCCGCCGGTCACGGGCGAGTACACGTTCTATCTCGCTGCGGACGACGGGGCTGCTTTGTGGCTGAGCACGGATGAGAACCCAGCGAATAAGGTGCAGATCGCCCGTGAACCCGTCTGGTCAACCAGCCGGTCATGGACTGGCGCCGGTGGTGGCGGTCTCGGACGCGGGGCGCCTTGCACTCCGGACGGCAACATTTCATGCCCGATCACGTTGTCAGGTGGTTGCCGTTACTACCTCGAGTTTATCTTCAAGGAAGGCGGCGGTGGCGACTATGGCGCAGTGGCGTGGCGCACGCCTCCGAGTGGTCCGGCGCCTAATGAGCCGGCCAATGGCAGCGCACCGATTGGCGCCAATTATATCTCGGCGTTCCTCCTGCCCGCCACGCTCGTAGCGGAACCGGCAGACGTGAACACGATTTGCGGTCGTATCGTGCAGTTCTGCGCGAACATTGTCGGCACGCCTCCGTTGACCATCCAATGGTTTAAGGATGAGGGCGCGGGTGGCGTAGCTATTCCCGGAGCCAACGGGACCTGTCTGACCATCGGTCCTGTATCCGAGGCTGACAGCAACGTGAGATATTACGCGATAGCGGACACGACATCCCCAGCGGGCCACGTCGAAACCCGGCATGCCTTGCTGACGGTGGGTGCGGACACTGCGCCGCCACAGCTTCTGTCCGTGTCAGGCAGTTCAAACTTTTATACAATTAATCTCGTGTTCGACGAGGTTCTGGATGCCGAATCCGCCGTGGACACATTCTCCTATGCAGTGAGTGGCTTGACCGTGACGCAAGCGGTCGTGAGCGCGGATGGCATGAGGGTCACGCTGTTCCATGAGCCGCAACAGACTGTCAACACGGTTTATGAAGTGACCGTGGCTGCCACCACAGGCGCTCTTCTGGACTTCTGCAAGAATCCAATGCCCGAGACCAAGAGGACATTCCGATCCTGGGTCGACGTCTGTGGCGGGCTGTCCGATCCCACCGGCGTGAGCATCAACATTATTCAACAACCGGCCAGCCAAACGGCATGTCTGGATCCACGTTCGGCGACGCAACCACCAGCTGTCTTCTCCGTGCAAGCAACTGCCGAACGGGATACCGGTGGGGCCGGCACACTGTTGAAAGCTGAGAATTTCAACACTACCGACGGCGGCTTCACGGTGGAAACGCCCATCGCCTACGACGGTCCGTGGGTTTGGGATTCCGCCACAGGCTCATGGAAGCAGGAGGGACAAGCTCCGGAAAACTCACATGCCAACACGTCGTTGTTGAGCAGCCCTGCGGCGACCATCACTACTCCGGGCCCCGTTCAGCTATCCTTTGTTCACCGCTACAGCTTTGAGGGCGGTTTCTGGGATGGCGGTCAGGTCCGGATCAGCGTCAACGGCGGTCCGTTCACCGCAGTGCCAAACAGTGCCTTCACGCAGAACGGTTACAACGGCGCAGTGCTGCCAAATAGCGCCTCGTTGCTCGCGGGTCAGCCCGCGTTCGTGGAGAATTCACCGAACAGGGCCTCCGGCCAGTTCATCACGAGTGTTGCCTCGCTCGGAAACTTCACGGCGGGGACCACGATTCGGATTCAGTTCATGGCCGCGTCCGATACGAATACCAGGGGCCAGTTTCAACCGAACTGGGAGATCGACAGCCTGAGGTGCTTCCAAGGCGGCGCCGGCCCGGTGGCATTGCCACTATCCATCCAGTGGCAGAGAAGCGTTGGCGGCGGAGCATTCGCGGACATTCTCGGCGCGACCGCGGGAACGTTGACCTTCGCGCCCACGCTCTCCGCTAATGGCTACCGCTATCGTGCGGTGCTCTGCACTCAGGGAGCCACTGAAACAACGAGTGAGGCCACTCTGACTGTGATCCAGGCCAACACAGCGCCCAGCTTCGTCTGTGGGCCAAACCAGACGGTACTGGAAGGCGCCGGTCCGCAGTCTGTTGCCTTCGCCAGCAACATCCAGCCTGACAGCCTCCCCGAACAAACAAGCGGGAGCTTCAGCAATGGTTTCGCTGGAGATACTGTGATCGTGCCGACACCATTGACCACCACCTTCGAGTCGCCGTTTCCGGGCACTCGAAGCCTTGATCCCAGTGGTGCCGCTGCCAGGCCTGATCCCAGAATCGATGCCGGCATTCTCAAGTTGACCGACGCGGGTGACGCAGGTGGGTTTGGTGGATTCGCCTTCGGGCCCTACGACCCGCAGACGGTTCAGAGTCTCAATATCTCGTGGAAGTCGCGCATCGGCGGTGGCGGTGGCGGCGGGGCCGATGGTTACAGCTTGAACATTGGCTCGGACCTTGCGGATGATTTCCAGGGCGAGGAAGGCACCGGCACCGGTCTTACCGTCGCGGTGGACACTTTCGACAACGCGGATGTCGAGATACCTGACGTTGGGATCGAGATCAACTGGGGCGGCGCTGCCTCGGCGAACCGCCTCGCGTTCCTGGCCATACCCAAGGACAATCCGGGCGACGGCAACTTCTTGCGCAAGGATACATTCGTCAATGCGTCCCTCAGCGTGACCCCGGCTGGTGTGGCTACCTTGATATACGATGGCAACACGGTTAGTGCCACCTTGCCCAGCTACACCGGCATCACGTTCAACCAGATTAACTTTGGCGCACGCACCGGCGGCGCCAACGATAACCAGTGGATCGACGATTTCACCACGGATATCATCGTTAACGTCCCGCAACTGCTGCCGGCACCTGTGGGCACGGCCCTCTATGGCAGCACTTACATCCGTGACGGAGCCCTGCACCTGACCGACGCCGTCAATGGCCAGCAGGGCAGCTTCGTCGTCAGCAATCTGCTCGGTAACGCAGCCTTGGGCAGCTTCACGATCACATTCGACGCGCTTCTTGGCTTGGGGACAACGCCGCCCGCGGACGGGTTTTCGGTCTCGGTGGCCAACGACCTCCCCGCTGCATCCTGGGGTGAAGAAGGCGCGGGTACCGGCCTTATTGTGGCGTTTGATAGCTTCGATAATGGCGGTGGTGAAGCTCCGGCCATAGACGTGTATTGGAATGGTTTGGTCATCGCTCACACGCTGGTTCCAACCGGCCTGGAGACCGGTGGCCAGTTCGTTCCTGTCAGCATCCGGTTGGATCCTGACGGCACGCTGGATGTGGTTGCCGCGGGCAACCCGGTCTATACCGATCTGCCGACGGGTTTTGTGCCCATCGCAGGCGCCCGCTTTGGTCTGGGTGGCCGCACGGGTGGGCTCAACGAACGGAACTGGATCGACAATCTGAGCATCAGCGCGCTTTCGGCGAATTATGCGGCCGCAGAAGCCGGCCAGACGGTGCAGTTCACTGTCAGCAATAACAACCCGAGCCTGTTCTCCGCTCAGCCGGCGATTGCTGCTAACGGCACGCTGACCTACACCTCTGCCGCCGATGCGTGCGGCAGCGCGACCGTGACTGCTGTGGCAAGAGATAATGGAGGCACTGCCTGTAACGGCAGCGATACCAGCGGGCCATGCACGTTCACGATCAATGTCACGTGCGTCAACGCCTGCCCGGTCGCCAACCCGGCGAGCGTGACGGTGGCTGCGGGTGGGAGCGTGAACTTCCAACTCCCCGGCACCGACGCCGATGGCGATCCGCTGACATACGCCGTCGCTCAAGCAGCTGCCCACGGCACCGTCACTGTGAATCTTAACACAGGAGCTGCGACCTATACGCCCAGTGCCGGATACACGGGACCTGATTCCTTTACCTATACGGTCAATGATGGCCAGTGCACGTCGCCAGCGGGCCTGGTCAGCATAACGGTGGGCGTAGTCAACCGTCCGCCAGTCTGCGCGGCGAACGCTGGTCCGGAGGCCTGTATCCTGAGGTTCCCGAACGATGCGAATCTGTATGTGGTCTCGCTGGACAATTCGCAGAGTTGCGTGGTGCTGGACGGCTCCGGTTCGTCAGATCCGGATGGCGATCCGCTCTCCTACAACTGGACCGTGGATGGTTTCAGTGTCTCCCTGGATGCTGCCCAGGAACCCGGTGGTACTGGCGGCACCGGCTCCGGCAGCGGAAAAGTGACGCTCTCAGGCAACACCCTGACGATTGCCATCACGTTCTCCGGCCTGTCTGCGAATGCCACCGCTGCTCACATTCATGGGCCTGCCGGGCTCGGCACTAATGCGGCTGTGCTCTATCCGCTGACAGTGGCGGCGGCGACAGCGGGCACCATCAGCCAAACCGTGACCCTGGTTGAAGGGACTGGCGGGTTCACCATTGCCCAGCAGCTGCAACAGCTCTGTGCCGGTTTGTGGTACATCAATATTCATACACCGCTCCATCAGGGCGGTGAAATCCGCGGTCAGCTCCAGCCTGGTGCTCTTAATGGCGCGATTGTGACTGCCTGCCTGGATCTCGGTTGCCACTCGATTACGTTGTGCGTCAGTGACGGCCGGGCTGCCTCCTCGTGCAATCTCAGTGTGTGCGTCATCTCGGCGGGCGAGGCCGTGGAAGAGTGCGTTACGCTCGTGGAAAATACGGACCTCGGCCGGAAGAACAAGCGGCCACTGATCGCCTCCTTGAAGGCGGCCACCGCTGCCTTTGACCGCGGTAACTTCACGGCCGGGCTCAACATCCTGGAAGCCTTCCAGAACAAGGTTGGCGCCCAGATCGCGCGCGACAATCCGGCTGCCGCCACAGCGCTCATCGAATGCGCCCAACGGATCATCGACGCTGTCGGATGCGCCGCTGAAATGAACGGACAATAATTGAATCGGCGCCGGGGTTTGCTCGACAGACCCGCCTGAATTGAAAATCGAAAAGAGACCGGGACGCTTCCCGGTCTCTTTTTTCTTTGCTGCAGCCGAGGGGCGCACTGACTAGAGCGTTTTCAGAAATTCTGTGGCCGATGCGAAAGGGTAGGGCCGCGCTGCTGCGCGGCCAGGCGGCGCCGCAGCGTAGCCTACCGAACAAGCGCTCGGCTACAGTTTTATTTAAAATGCTCTAGTTGTTGGCAAGCGGTCGGTAGTGGGAAAATAAACAATGCAGGAAGCAAGCAGGACATGAAGAAATCACACCCTCGTTTCGTTGATTGCTGTTTCCTTATCTATAGCGATTGTCAGAAATAATTTCCGACCAAACCAAGAGCCAAGGCTGCTGCGCCTCACAGAGGCGCGCTCCGGGAGCGCGGGTCTGCGACCCGCAGCATGTCCACTACGTTGCCAATCGGAAATGAAGGGCGTGTTGCCCAAATCATCTCAGGGGAGGGCGAGCGTTGGGCGAGCGTCCTCGCGGGCCATGCTGGATCGAGAATCGCCAGCAAAACTGGGCTCGTCAGGAGCCTCGCCCTCCCGGAAACATTGCAGCCGCGATTTTTAGCAACACGCCCATAATTTCCGACCAAACCAAGAGCCAAGGCTGCTGCGCCTCACAGAGGCGCGCTCCGGGAGCGCGGGTCTGCGACCCGCAGCATGTCCACTACGTTGCCAATCGGAAATGAATTCTGGCAATCACTCTAATTGCCCTCAGCCCTTCTTCGTTCTGATCGAGCCTGATTTCAACGTTTCTGAGCGCGACACCGGTGCTGGGAGCGGATGGAATCAGGACGCGGCCACACTGTTGAAGAGGTCCTGGGAGACGGCTTGCCAAAAGGGTTTGCAATAGAGAATATCAGGCAGAGTAACGCTGCCTGATCGAGCCAATAGTCTTATGATTCGAATCGTCCTTTGAAACCCTGCCGTTGCCTTCTAATGCCGTCCTCAGTTCGAGTTAAGACCTGCATGGGCACATCGTGGCCAGGCCTCGGTGTCTTCGCAGCCATTATCGCTGTTTCTTTTGGATTAAATGCCTGGACCCTCCAGGCTGACGATTGGCAGCCGGGCAGCGGCTATCGGAGCCGTGAATTGAAATTGCCGGCCACGGGACGGACCTATTTGCAGCGCCTGACGCCCACAGTTACTGGCATCACGTTTACCAACTTCCTTCCCGATGAAAAGGCGCTGGAGAATTCCTTGCGCACCAGCGGGGCAGGGGTGGCCGCGGGAGATATCGACGGAGATGGATGGTGCGACCTTTACTTCTGCGGGATGGGAAGCGCCAATGCGCTTTACCGCAACCGCGGTGACTGGAAATTCGAGGACGTGACGGCTGCGGCAGCAGTGGGATGCGCCGGCCAGGACACTACTGGCGCCGTTTTTGCCGATATCGATGGGGATGGCGATCTGGATCTACTGGTCAATTCGTTGGGGAACGGAACGCGGCTTTTCGTTAACGATGGCAAAGGACGCTTCAAAGAAGCCACTGATGCCGGATTGGTGAGAAGGTTCGGCAGCACCTCCATGGCTTTGGCTGATATCGATGGTAACGGCACGCTGGACTTGTATGTCGCCAATTATGCCACGACCAAAATTGAAGATCGACCCAACGCGAGGTTCGATAGCAAGACCGTGGACGGCAAGCTGGTCATCACGGCCATCGACGGCGTGCCGACCAGTTCGCCAGAATTGACCAACCGCTATTTTGTCGATGCCGGAAAGGTGGTCCGAGAGCGCGGCGAACCGGATATTCTGTATCTGAACGATGGTCGCGGCAAATTTAAACCCGTGTCCTGGACCGATGGGACCTTTCTTGATGAAGACGGTAAACCATTGGCCACCCCGGAGTATGGTTTTGGCCTGTCAGTCATGTTCCACGATATGAATGGAGACCTGGCGCCGGATATTTACGTCTGCAACGACTTGTTTCCGCCCGAGGGCATTTGGGTCAATGACGGGCGCGGACACTTTCGCCCGGTGTCAAACCTGGCCATCCGTAATACCTGCCGATTGTCGATGGGAATCGATTTTGCGGACATCAATGGCGATGGGTATGAGGACTTTTTCGTCGTGGACATGCTCAGCCGAGAACATCAGCGGCGAAAAGTGCAGATCGCCGGGACACTGCCGCTCTTTCTGCCCGTGGGTAAAATCGACAACCGGCCTCAATACAAACGCAACACTCTTTTCCTGAATCGAGGCGACAGTACCTACGCCGAGATTGCCCAGCTCAGCGGCCTGGAAGCGACCGAATGGTCGTGGATGCCGGTTTTTCTGGACGTGGACCTGGATGGTTTTGAGGACGTGCTGGTGACGACCGGGTATTCGCGCGACTCGCTGCATGCGGATGCGGTGGAGCAGATCATGCGATTGCGAACCCGGCGAAAGCTCTCGGATGCGGAGCATCGCGCCCTCAAAAAGCAATTCTTCCCTGTCCTTAAGCTGCCGAACCAGGCCTTTCGCAATCGCGGTGATTTGACGTTCGAAGACAAGGCGCGCGACTGGGGCTTCGACTATACGGGTTTTTCTCATGGGTTGTGTCTGGCGGATTTGGATAACGACGGCGATTTGGACGTGCTTGTGAATCATCTGAACGATGCAGGGGGCGTCTATCGAAATGAAAGCACTGCGGCGCGGATCGCTGTGCGGCTCAAAGGCAAGCCGCCGAACACGCAAGGCATTGGCGCTAAAATCAAGTTTGCGGGTGGACCCCTTCCACAAGTTCAGGAAATGATTTGCGGTGGACGTTACCTGGCGGGCGACGACCCTGTTCGGATGTTTGCCGCCGGCAAAGCTGCGGGCATGAGCATTGAAGTGACGTGGCGTAACGGAACCCGAAGTACGGTCACTAATGTGAAGGCAAATCACATTTACGAGATTGATGAGGCTGGCGCGAAGCCCGCTTCCGAGCCTCAACCCTCAACTCTCAACCCTCAACCCTTCTTTGCCGATGCCAGCCATCTCATCCAGCACACACATATCGATAATGTCTTCAATGATTTTGAGCGGCAGCCCTTGCTCGGCAAAAAGCTCAGTCAACTGGGTCCTGGGGTCAGTTGGTTCGATGTGGACCGCGATGGCTGGGATGACCTCATCATTGGCAGCGGCGTCGGCGGACATATGGCTATCTACCGCCATAACGGGCGAGGCGAGTTTGAGCGACTGGAAAAGCCGCCGTTCGATAAGCCGGCCCTTCGGGACCAAACGACAATTCTTGGCTGGCCGAAAACCAATGGGCAAACCGTTCTCCTGGCCGGCTCCTCGAATTACGAGGATGCGAGTCCGCAAGGCAGTTGTGTGCGCGAATTTGATCCGGCGAAGCGGGCTGCAGAAGACAATCTGCCGCCCTGGGAATGCAGCACCGGTCCTCTGGCCATGGCCGACTGGGATGGAGATGCGATTCTGGATCTGTTCGTGGGCGGACGAGTGCTGCCAGGCCGATACCCGGAGGAACCATTCTCGCTGCTCTTGCGCGGCACCGGTTCGGAGTTTGTTCTGGATCGCGAAAGCACCAAACAGACTGCTCACGCGGGCTTGGTCAGCGGCGCCGTCTTCAGCGATCTGGACGGCGATGGATTTCCAGAACTTGTCCTCGCCTGTGAATGGGGGCCGGTGAGAGTTTTTCAGTTTAACAAAGGCAGGTGGGCCGACCGTACCCGCGAACTGGGACTGGAACAGTATTCGGGCTGGTGGAACGGAGTGGCCGCTGGCGACTTCGATGGCGATGGACGGATGGACCTGGTGGCAAGCAACTGGGGCCGCAACGGCAAATTTCAGGGCTATCGCGAGCAACCTCAGCGCATCATATATGGCGACTGGCTGGGCAATGGGACCGTGACCGCACTGCAAGCGTACTATGATGGAACCATGAAAAAAATAGTGCCGTGGTGCAGCTTTGCCGTGGCCAAAACTGTGCCCTGGATTTTGGAGCGGTTCGGCACACATGAGGCCTTTGGTGCGGCAGGGGTGGCCGAGCTTTTGGGAGAGCGTGCGCCGACCGCTAAGGTGTTGCAAGCCGCCTGGCTGGATACGACCATTTTCTTCAATCGCGGAAATCATTTCGAAGCCAAAGCGCTGCCGGTGGAAGCGCAATTTGCGCCCGCGTTTGGAATTGCCGTCGGCGATATGGAAGGCGACGGGGACGAAGATATTTTCCTGAGCCAGAACTTTTTTGCCGTCGATGGGGACACTCCCCGCTATGATGGGGGACGCGGCCTATGGCTGGCCGGCGATGGCAAGGGAGGCTTTGAGCCCATACCCGGTCAAAGGAGCGGTGTAATGATTTACGGAGAGCAGCGAGGTTGCGCCCTGAGCGATTACGACGGCGATGCGCGTGTCGACCTGGCTGTAGCGCAAAATGGGGCTGAAACAAAGCTGTATAGAAACGCAAGCGCGCAGCCGGGACTGCGAGTGCGTCTGAAAGGTCCGGCTGGCAACCCACAAGCTGTCGGTGCGATGCTTCGCCTGGGTACCGGGGAAAAGCATGGTCCCGCGCGCGAGATTCACTCGGGATCGGGCTATTGGTCGCAGGACAGCGCCGTGCAAGTCCTGGCTTTTGCCGAACGACAGACAAACCTCTGGGTGCGCTGGCCAGGCGGCAAGGTCACCACCTCCGTGGTTCCCATCGATGCGCGAGAAATCGTCGTCGATGATTTGGGCAAACTCACGCGAATACGCTGAAGCGGGCTCAACGGCGCAAACCCCGAGCGATTCACCGTAAAATCACGGAGGAAGGCTTTTATTTTGCTCGCCATTCGGCGATAAAAATGCAACATATAATCCAATCCCATGATTGGACGTACCTTGAAATTGACTGGGAAGCGCACTGTAGTAACTGCATTTGCCTTCGTATCCGCCGTTTCATTCCTGGTTGCCGCCGTTCCGCCTGCCAACGACACCTGCGCGAGCGCGGTGGTAATCCCCGCCGCCGGACCTTTTCCGTATCTGGCGCCAGTCGTCCCAGATGTAACCGGCGCGACCACAACCGGCGATCCTCCCACCGCTTCCTGTTATTTCGGGGCCGTCTCGAGAAGCATCTGGTATCGATTCACGCCTTCGAGCGGTGGCCTGTATGTGCTGTCACTGAACGATACAGCCACGACCGTCCTGGATACCTTGATGGCTGTTTATACGTCGAGCGGCGGATGTAATGGGCCGTTTGTCGAGGTTGGTTGCGACGATGACCAGGGTTTTAACCAGTCGGCGATTGCGACGACCCTGACGGCGAGCACACCCTATTACATTGTTGTCTGGGTTGTCACGACCAATGCGCCGCTGACAGGGGAAACGGCCATTCAATTGAAAGTATCCAGACCGCCCGTTCTGACGAATGACACCTGCGCAGGCGCCGAGATCATTCCTGCGAGCGGACCGTTTCCCTATGCCAGCTCGACCAACGAAGCGCTTCGGGCAAGTAATGCCGGCGATCCGCCAATCACAACTTGCCCGCCCGGAGGGACGAACAGTGTCTGGTTCCGGTTCACACCCGCCGTGACGGGGGGTTATGTATTCACCACCTGCGATCCCTCAGCGACCCGGATCTTTGACACCTTGATGGTCATTTATAGATCGTCCACTGGCTGCACGGGTCCATTTACCCAAGTGGCATGCAACAACGACACCTGTGACTTGCGCGCATCGATCACTACCAATCTCACTGCCGGTACCACTTATTATATCGTTGTTTGGAATCAGGAAGACGCACAACGGGGATACACGACGCTTCAACTCAAGGTTGGACGCGCCAGCGCGCCCGCCGTCACAACCCTGGGTGCGACCAGCATCACCGCGACCAGTGCCGTGCTCAACAGCCTGACCACTCCCAATGGACTTCTGACGCGGACGTGGTTCGACTGGGGCACGACGACAAATTATGGCAATCGAACTACGGCCCGCATCGTGGGCAGTGGAATCGATGGCGTCGCGACGAATGCCTTGATTGCCGGGCTCAGTCCAGGAACTCTTTATCATTACCGCGCCGTCGCTACGAACACTCTTGGCGCGGTCGTGGGTGCGGACCAAACTTTTGCCACCCGGATACAGATTGCCTCCATTGAGCGGCTGGGCAACGGGAGTTATCGGATTCGTTTCAGCGGACTGGCGGGCCTAACGTACAGGGTGGAAGGCTCCACCAACCTGACAAGCTGGTCGGACTTGGGCACGGCGACGGCTCTGGGAGGCGGGGCATTCGAGTTCATCGATGTTAACGCGGTAAATTTCCAGCGACGCTTCTACCGGATAAACGGGCCTTAAAACGTGCCAATCCTGCGAGTTCCCTTGGGCCTGAGAAGCCGTGGCAATTCATTGCGCAATCAAGGAAATACGATAACCTATCACCATGCCCAAGCAGTCCGCCGAACTCGAACCATAGTCGCTGTCTGATGCGCCCGAATCGGATCTAAGAACCAGTCGTATGCTTCCAGTCAAAGAACGCACGTGGGACAATCCTGTTTTCGGGAGGGCCTCCTGGATTCTTCGAAACCTTCCTCGGTCGATCGTCGCGGTTCTGGTTTTGCTCAGCTTTCCGCTCCAGGCACCGGCTGAGGCTCGTTACGTTTATCACGAGAGGACGACCAATAATGCCACCGACGGGACGTCGAGCACCTGCACGGGCGCGCAGCCGTATGTGGATCAATTAACTCCGGGGCCGGCACAAGCGCACGACCTTCGCTTCAAAATTGAGTATCGGTTTTCCACGGATCAAGCGCGGGTTTATTACACCACAGACCAATCCAATCCCAGTGGGGCCTTTGGCAACGGTTCCAATACCACTCAGGTGTTGACGGCGGCCTACACCTGCAATTTTACGACTTCCACCGGCGTTGTAGAAATCTGCGCAGCCAGCATCCCGCCACAGCCAGGCGGGACGATCGTCCGCTACATTGTGAGTGCCTGGCATTCGAGCAACGGACCAGAAGTCTTCGGCAACAGCGGTATCTGTCTGGAATGTCCGTCATTTACCAATTCCTCTCAGGCCACCATCTATGAGTTCAGCGTCCCAGCGCTTCCTGGCATTACTGCGCAGCCTGAAAGTCGCACAAATATCGCGGGCACCGATGCGACATTTTCGGTCATAGCCACGAGTCAGTCGCCGCTGAGCTATCAGTGGTATTTCAACGCGACCAATGCGTTCAGCGGCGCGACAAACGCCACGCTCACTCTGACGAATGTGCAAGCGGCACAAGCTGGAGGCTACCGGGTGGTCGTTACGAATCCAAGTGGCTCCGTCACAAGTGCCGTCGCCACCCTGACAGTCAGGGTGCCGCCATTCATTTCGCAGCAGCCAGCGAGTTTGGTTGTAACGCAAGGCAACATAGCCGCATTTAGTGTGCTGGCGGGAGGCGACGCCCCGCTAAGCTACGGATGGCGTTTCAATGGAAGCGCGATTTCCGCTGCCACGAATGCCACGCATACCATCACTAATGCGCAGCAGAACCAGACTGGCAATTACGACGTGGTCGTGAGCAATGATTTCGGCGCCATAACCAGTGCCGTCGCCACCCTGACAGTCAGGGTGCCGCCATTCATTACGCAACAGCCGGTGAGTTTGACTGTTACTCAAGGGAACAATGCGGTTTTCAGTGTCATGGCCGGGGGAGATCCGCCTTTGACTTACCGATGGCGGTTCAACACAATTGAGATCCAGGGCGCGACCAACGACGCGCACACGATCCCCAACGCCCAGACTGTCCACATCGGCAACTACGATGTGGTGGTGAGCAACCTCAGCGGCTCGGTCACGAGCGCCGTGGTTACATTGACGGTCTTGGTGCCGCCGTCGATCCTCATTCAGCCCGTGAGCCTGACTGTGACGCAGGGCCAAAGCGCCATCTTCAGCGTGAGTGCCATCGGTGACGCGCCGTTGTTTTACCGATGGAATTTCAACGGCACTGAGATCGCCGGCGCGACCAATAGTTTGATCATCAGCAATGCGCAGCCCACGCACGCCGGCAGCTATCGTGTGATCGTCTCCAATCACGTGGGTTCGGTAACGAGTTCCATAGCAACCTTGACGATCCGGGCCTTGGATTTTGGAGACGCACCCGACCCCGGCTACGCGACCCTTCTGGCCACCAATGGGGCGCGTCACGTGATTCTGCCCGGCTTGCATTTGGGCGCAGGCGTCGATTCTGAATCCGACGGTCAGCCCAATGCCTCGGCCACAGGCGATGATCTTAATGGAAACGACGAAGATGGGGTAAGCTTTGGAGGTCCGCTTTTATCAGGCCAAACAACGAGCGTATTTGTGATCGCATCCACCAACGGAATCTTGAATGCGTGGCTCGACTTCAATCGTAACGGCAGTTGGGCCAATCCCGGAGAACAAATTGTCACCAATGGTCTTCTCGTCACTGGCACGAATATTCTGAATCTCTTGATTCCCACCAATGTGGCGGCCGGCGAGAGCTTCGTGCGCTTCCGCTTCAGCAGCGTGGGCGGACTATCCTTTGCTGGCGGGACGCCGGATGGTGAAGTCGAAGATTATGCCGTAAACCTTCAGCGGACGATCGATCTTGCGATGACGATGAGCGACTTGCCAGACCCTGTGCTCGCCGGCAATAATGTTACTTACACCATTTCCGTTACCAACCGCGGGCTCTCAGCAGCCGCCGCGGTGATGGTTTCTGACTCATTGCCGTCAAAGGTGACGTTCGTTTCGGCTGTGTCCACTCAAGGCAGTTGCACGAATTTGGGCGGGGTCGTTACCTGTGCCTTGGGTAGTCTGGCTGCAGGCGGGAGGGCGACGGTGACGATTGTGGCCCGAACTGGAGCGCCGGGGTCGATGACAAACACCGCCAATGCAACCGCGACAGAATTCGATTCCAATCCCAACAACAACACGGCTGCACAGACCACAACCATTATCGTCGTGCCACCGGCCTTCACCAATCCCGAGTTCATCGATATCTCCCGCCCGGATGAAGTACTTGGGCCGGCCAATCCCTATCCCTCCTCTATCCTGGTGTCAGGTCTCACCACCGCGGTTTACAGGGTCACTGCCACGCTCAACAATCTGAACCATTCGTTTCCTGACGACTTGGATATTCTTCTGGTGGGGCCCAACGGGCGGACCGTCATGCTGATGTCCGACGCGGGTTCCTCTCTGGCGGCCACCGACGTCACATTGACCTTGGATGATAATGCGGCCCAACTCCTGCCAAACACGAATCAACTCGTCTCTGGCACGTTCAGACCCTCCAATCACGGTGGCCTGACCGATTCGTTCCCTGCTCCGGTGCCCATCGGACCGTATGGGACAAGCTTATCCCTCTTCAACGGCATCAATCCGAATGGAACCTGGTCCCTTTATGTCTTCGACGATTTGTCAGAGAATATCGGTTCCCTCGATGGCTGGAGTTTGAACATCACCATGTCGGACCCACTGTCGGATTTGGTCGTGACGCAGACCGATTCGCCCGATCCCACGGCAGTGGGTACAAACGTGACTTACTCCATCACAGTTACCAATCAAGGACCGGCCGCCGCGCTGAGTACCATCGTGACGGATCATCTCCCTGCCGGTTTCAATCTGCTCGCGATGAGCGCGAGTGTGGGAAGCTGCACGAATCAGAACGGCGTCGTCACGTGCGCGCTGGGCAATATCGCCAGCGGCAGCGGCGCCACGATTACGATTGTCGTCACCCCAACCTTGGGCGGGACGTTTACGAATACGGTCATGGCCGCTTCCAGCCACCTCGACCCGAACCCCTCCAATAATACAGCTATCGTCACGACGAGTGTCGCGGTAGTGACTGATTTGGCCGTCAGCAAAAGGGGTTTCCCTGAGCCAGTGCTGGTTGCACAGAATCTGACCTACACGTTTGTGGTCACGAATCACGGACCCAATATGGCTGCGGGGGTGAATGTTTCAGACACGTTGCCGGACGGGTTAACCTTTGTTTCAGCATCTGCGAGCCAGGGGAATTGTTCCAACGCCAATGGGACGGTGACATGCGCATTGGGCAATATCGCCATTCAAGGCCAGGCAACTGTCACGCTTGTTTGCAGGCCCACGGTGACTGGAACGATTACCAATCAGGTCAGCGTCCTGGGCGGGCAGTTTGACGATCGCCCGACGAATAACATTGCCGCCGCCATCACGACAGTCGCTCCAGCGGCCGATGTGTCGCTGACCATGACGGATTTTCCGGATCCGATCGGGCCAGGTCAGAATCTGACCTACACGCTGTTAGTCTCGAACCGGGGACCCAGCGTGGCCACGAATATTAGAGTCATGAACCCGCTGCCACCGGGCGTTACTTTTGTTTCGGCGGAAGCGATGTCCGGCAGTTGCACGAATGATGCGGGGACAGTGGTGTGCAACCTGACCGATCTCGGCGGTGGCGAAAGCGGCGTCGTGACACTCAGGGTTTCTCCCGCTTCGCTGGGACTGGTCACCAACCACGCCCATGTGACGATCGGCCCGGTGGATCCGAACCCTGATAACAACACCGCTACCGTGGTGACAGCAGTTGTTCCCCTGGCGGATTTGGCGATTGGCGTGACGGATTTCCCCGATCCGGTGTGGCGTGGCGAAGGTCTGACCTACACGATTGTGGTTACCAATCGTGGGCCAAGCCAGGCGAATGATGTCAGGCTCACTAATGTGTTGCCAGCCAGCGCCAGCTTCGTTTCGGTAACAGCGAGTCAGGGCTCTTGCAGCAATCAGGGCGGAACCATCACGTGCAGTTTGGGAAGCATCGAAAGTGGATTCACCAGCATCGTAAGCATTGTAGCCACGCCTGCAGTGGCCGGACGTATTACAAATATAACCAGCGTCGCGGCCAATGAGTTCGATTCTGACTCCGGGAGCAACCTCCACACCGAAATTACGGATGTCATCGTGAGTGCCGGCTCGTTTGAAAACACGCAGGCCATCGGCATTCCGGCGCAGGGTCCCGCCACGCCATATCCATCCACGATTTTTGTTTCGGGTCTGACTGCCGCCGTCCAACACGTCAGGGTCACGCTCACCAATCTGAGTCACACGTATCCCGATGACCTGGATATTCTCCTGGTCGGTCCAAACGGGCAGAAGGTTATCTTGATGTCGGATGCGGGTGGAGAGCATCGTCTCAGCGACGTGCGCCTGATGTTCGATGACGGCACATTGGCCTTGCTTCCCGATGAAAGCCAAATTAGCTCAGGCATCTCCAAGCCGACCGATCACGAACCTGGCATGGATAGCTTTCCGGTCCCGGCTCCTGGAGGCCCCTATGACACGAACCTGGCAGTGTTCAACGGGATCAATCCCAACGGCGCCTGGTCCTTGTATGTCATCGATGACACTCGAAAGGATTCGGGTGCGCTTGCGGGTTGGAGCATCGAATTGGCGACCGGAGATCCAATCGCTGATTTATCGGTCGCCGCGCTGGATCTGCCCGATCCGGTTGCGGTCGGCGCCAACCTCACTTATTCGATCGTGATATCGAATCGCGGACCGTCGGCGGCTTCCGACGTGACACTGTCCAACAGCTTTCCTCAAGAGCTGGGCTTTATCTCGGCCAGTTCCAGCCAGGGAAACTGTGCCATTCAAGGCGGCTCAATCATTTGCGCGCTCGGGGATCTTGCCAGCGGAAGCAATGCGCTTGTGACGATCGTGGGCGTGCCCGCCATGACAGGCACAGTGACGAGTTCCACTCATGTGGCGGCCTCCCAGCTCGACCTGGTCATGTCCAACAATGCTGTTGAAACGGTCACGACTGTCGAGATTGCACCTGCCATCGTGGCAGAGCCCCAAGACCAGATGACGACGAACGGGGCTGGCGCCAGCTTTAGCGTGACGGCGACTGGAACCGAGCCTTTGAGCTATCAGTGGTTGCACAATGGCATGGCGATCGCGGGCGCGACCAACAGCACTTTGGTGGTCAATCCGGTGACGACGAGCGACGCAGGCGATTACGCGGTGCGGGTGCACAATCGAGTTGGAAGCGTGCTCAGCGTCGTTGTGCGGCTAGTCATAATCGGCCCGCCAAGCATTTCGAATATTCCCGATCAGGTTATCAACGAAGATACGGCCACGGCTCTGATCCACTTCACCGTCGCAGATCCCGAATCGCCTGCCCAGGCGCTAACGGTTGCGGGCAGCTCATCGAACCCTGCGTTGGTGCCCGACGCCAATATTATCTTCACGGGAACCGGTGCGGAGCGGGCGGTCAAGGTCTTGTCCTCCGCGAATCAGTCCGGGACGGCCACCATCACCGTGCGTGTCATGGATCCGGAGGGGGGAACCAGCACCGACACGTTTTTGCTGACCGTGAATCCTGCGGAGGATCGCCCGACGATCGCCGGCATTGTTACGCAGACGATCGACGAGGACACTCCGCTGATGTTAGCGCTTGTCATTGATGACGTGGACACCGGAGCCGAAGGTTTGCTGCTCAGGGGAACGTCTTCCAATCCTTCGTTGGTGCCCGAAGCGAATGTTGTTTTTGAAGGAACGGGAAGTGTGCGAACGGCGACGTTCACGCCGTTGCCAAATCAATTCGGCAGCGCGACGATCACGATTGCAGTCACGGATCCAGGCAGTCTCAGCACCAGCAATACCTTCGTGTTGATCTTGAATTCGGTGAATGACACGCCGACGCTGGCAGAGATCGGCGACGTCACTTTAAACGAAGATGAAGGTGCACATACGGTGATGTTGGCGGGCATTGGCTCCGGCGCAACTAATGAGGTCCAGACGCTCGAGATAACAGCCGTGTCGAGTGATCCAGCAATTGTTCCCGATCCTGCTGTGACCTACACCAGCCCCGGCGATACGGGAAGTCTGGTGCTGACTCCTCTGACGAACGCCAACGGCACGGCTACCATTACTGTCACGGTTTATGATAGCCAGAGCCAGAACGCGACCTTTAGCCGCAGCTTCACTGTGACCGTCATTCCCACCAACGATGTGCCCACGCTCTCCGGCATTCCCGATCAAGTGACAAGCGAAGATGTGGCTATTTCCATTCCGTTCACGATCGCCGACGCAGAGACGCCTTTGGAAGTGTTGAGCCTGGCGGGGAACTCATTGAATCCCGCCGTGGTGCCAAATACAAACATTGCGTTTGGAGGCACGGGAGCAAATCGCACGCTCACGATTATCCCGGCGGCGAACGAATCCGGCACGACGACCATTACGATCACAGTGACGGATACCAATGGCGCGGCCAGCAGTACGAATTTCATGGTGACGGTCAATCCAGTGAATGATGCGCCAACTCTCTCTGTCATCAGCAACGTGACGATCGATAAGGATGCGGGCCAACAAACGATTCATTTGACCGGTATCAGCGCCGGCGCCTCGAATGAGGACGACACGTTGACGATTGGGGCGACGTCCAGCAATCCGGCGTTGATTCCTAACCCGACCGTGAATTACACGAACTCGAACAGCACCGGCATCCTGTTATTCACACCGGCGGCCAACGGCAGTGGCACGGCCATCATTACCGTCACAGTCGATGATGGCCGGACGGAAAACCACAGCTTTAGCAGAAACTTCATGGTGACAGTAACCAGCTCAAATAATCCGCCAACACTCTTGACTGTTACCAATCTGTCCACGCTCGAAGATACGCCCGTGGCGATTCCGTTTACCATCAGCGATTCGGAGACGGCGCCCTTCTTGTTGACCGTTACTGGTGTGTCGTCGAATACGACTCTGGTCGCGAACACGAATATCGTGTTTGATGGCAATGGGACGAACCGGCTTGTGATCATCCGACCGAGCGCCGAGCAATCCGGCACTGCAGCCATCCGGTTGACGGTCAGCGACGGCGTTACCAACGTCAGCGCCGCGTTCGTGTTGACGGTCGTTGCTGTGAACGATCGCCCTACTTTGGATCCCATCGCCGACGTCAGCATCGATCAAACCTCTCAGCAATTTAACGTGGGCTTCACAGGCGTCACCTCAGGAGCGGCGAACGAAAACCAAACATTGGTTGTCAGCGCCGTTTCCAGCAACACGCCTCTGATCAACATCCAGTCGGTGAACTACAGCGGTTCGACCAGCGGGACGGTGCGCTTGCGGCCCGGAACGGGAACAGGCATAGCAGTTGTCGCCGTGACCGTAAATGATAATGGCACCAACGGGACATTCACGCAGACCTTTACAGTCTTTGTCCGACCCAATGCCAACACCAACGCGCCCGCCATTTCGGACATTACTGACAAAACGACGAACGAAGACACGCCCACGGCGCCGATTCCCTTTATCGTGAGCGATACGCAGACGCCTGCAGGCAGTTTGACCGTGAGTGGCAAATCGTCGAATCAAACACTCGTGCCGGATGCGAACATCGTGTTTGGCGGCGCTGGAAGCAATCTCACGGTAACGATCACACCTGCGACGAACCAAAGCGGGACGACCATCATTAACGTATCCGTGCAAGATTCCAGTTTCGGAGCTGCCAGCGATACCTTTGTGCTGACGGTGAATCCTGTAAACGACGCGCCGACCATTTCCTCGTTCGATGACCGAACGATCGGCGAAGATACGTCCACGCCAGCGATCCCTTTTACCATTCAAGACGCCGAAACACCGGCCGGCAATTTGACCGTTACAGGCAGTTCCGCCAACCAGGTGTTGGTTCCTGATGCCACCATCGTCTTCGGCGGCAGCGGCACAAACCGGGCGCTGACTGTTACTCCCGCACCAGGTCAAACGGGCACGAGCCGGATTACAGTGACCGTGAGGGATGGCGCGACGAATCATAGCGCCAGTTTTGTCCTCACCGTTGCTCCACCCAGCGGTCCGCCAACTATCTCGAACATTTCCGATCAATCCACGAATGAAGATACACCCACGCCTGCGATTGCGTTTGCCGTAGGAGACGCGGAATCGATGGCAAGCAACCTGGTGGTGACGGCGACTTCGTCAAATCCCACCCTCGTGCCGGACGCAAATATTCATCTCGACGGTGTGGAGAGCAGCCGAACGATAACAATTGCGCCTGCGACAAACCAATTTGGCACCGCCATCATTACGCTGACGGTCGCGGACGAGGCCAGCAATACGGTGAGCGCTGATTTTGTGCTGAGCGTCCTTTCGGTCAATGATGCGCCGACATTGGATCCCATTAACAATGTGCTCTTGAATGACAATGCCGGTGCTCAAACGATTGAACTGACCGGCGTCAGTTCCGGTGCGTCCAATGAAAGCGAGACCGTGGCGTTGAGTGTCCATTCGAGTGATTTGTCTTTGGTTATCAATCCGGCGGTCAGCTATACGAGCCCGAACAGCGCCGGCACGTTGACGTTTCTACCGGTGCCGGGCGCGCACGGGACGGCCATCATCAGTGTCACCGTGAATGACGGCCAGAGTCAGAATAATCCTTTTACACGCAACTTTGAAGTAACGCTCAATGCGACGCCCACGATTTCGAACATCCCCGATCAAACCATTCCTGAGAATGCGTCAACGATCCCAACGCCCTTTGTGATCGGCGACATTGAAACCTCGCCTGAGAGTCTGATCCTGACACGTACCTCTTCGAATCCAGGCTTGATCCCGGACGAGAACATCCTGGTCGGCGGGACAGGATCCAATCGGACGGTGACCGTTACTCCAGCCAGCAATCAGGTAGGAAACGCTGTGATCACGATTACCGTCACGGACGCCCAGGGCGCCAGTCGCAGCAACCGTTTTGAGGTGTTTGTGGTTCGAACGCCTCCTCTGATCGTCACTCACCCGCAAAGCCAGACCGTGGTTCAGGGGACAGATGTCCTGTTCCGCGTATCAGTTACCGGTTCAACGCCCTTAAGTTACCAATGGCAGCACAACGGCATCAATCTGCCCGGAAGAACGGGTGAGACACTGACAATCGACGACGCGCAGGCGGTCGATATAGGCGCATACACCGTAGTGGTGAACAACACTCAGGGAAGTGTCGGCAGCGCAGCAGCGCAACTGACAGTGCTCGTGCCTGCGCACATCATGCGGATCGTGCATACCGGCACAATCGCCCAGGTTTCTTTCACCACCCTGGGAGGTCAGGCGTACATCGTGGAATATAAGAATTCGTTGAACGAAACGAACTGGACGGTTCTTGATGCTGTCACAGGCACCGGTGACATGATGACCATGGTCGATCCGACAGCGGATTCGCCCACTCGCTTTTATCGGCTGCGATCCCCAGGACCGCCCGTGCTTGTGCCGCCGCACATCACGCAGATTGTGCTCACGGGCACGGTTGTTCGTGTTTCCTTCACCAGCGTAGCAGGCCAACCCTATGCGTTGGAGTATAAGAATTCATTGGAGGAAGCCAACTGGACGACTGTTGACGCTGCAACCGGCGCGGCCAATACCACCACCATGACGGACCCGACCGCAGGTTCGAGCACTCGTTTTTATCGGGTGCGATCGCCGTGACCGAAGGGGTAGTGTCAAGTGTCACGTGACACGTGCACTTATATCGATTGCCAAAAGTAATTTCCGAAAAGGTGGGCGACGCCCTGCCGGGCGCCGCGGCAAACCGGCAGGTTTGCCCCACCTTTTCGGAAATTACTTTTGGCAATCACTCCCTAGTGTTTAGGCCGAAGAAGAATGGCCTTCTTGTCCGTTCCCTCCACCTCAACACTATGGGTCTCCACAGCGGGATCATCCTTCAATGCATTATGAATGATGCGGCGATCGAAGGCATTGAGCGGTTCGAGTTCCACAACATCGCCCCAGCGACGGACTTTTTCAGCGGCTTGTTTCGCCTTCCGGACCAGGGCGTCGCGGGCCTGGGCGCGATAGCCACCGACATCCACGGTTGCCTTGGGTGAGGTGGGATCTTGCTGAAATAAAAGGCGGTTGAGCAGATATTGCAGGTCGGCCAGCGTCTGGCCCTGGCGGCCAATGAGCCGTCCTGACTCTTCGGTCTTCACATCGAGTAACAAGCCTTCTTCCAGGTGATGTTCTTCCACGTTGGCATCGAAGCCGAGGTGTTGCAGCAACTCTTCGAGTCTCATTCTAGGGTTGGCGGGCATAGTCAGGGGTGAGTTTCCAGTTTCATTCAGCATTCAATTTCCGTGCGGCGACTTTGCCGGGTTCAGGGCTTTTTCTTTTTGGGCAGCATCTTTGGAGGAGGCGATTTGGAGGGCGGGCCTTTGAGCGCGCTGGCGGCCGGCTCCTCTTTGGCTTTGGTCAGTTTCATCTGCGCAATGGTCAGCAAGTTTTGCACAGTCCAGTACAGCGTCAAGCCTGCGGAAAAGTTGTAGAGAATGAACAAAAACATGAGCGGCATGTACTTCATGATTTTCTGCTGCATCGGATCCATGCCAGGTGAGGGAGGCGTGAGCCGCGCCTGCCACAACATGGTGACACCCATCAGCAGGGGCAGCGGATTGAGCGGAAAATTCAAGCCGGGGATGACCAGGAGCGTGTCCGGTTTCGACAAATCACAGGCCCAGAGGAATCGAGCTCCGCGCAGTTCGATCGCGCTTTGAATCATTTTGTAAAAGCCGAAGAACACCGGGATTTGCAGAAGCATCGGCAAGCAACCTCCGAGCGGACTGACCTTGTGCTCCTTCATGAACTCCATCATCTTACGGTTCATCTTGACCGGGTCGTCCTTGTACTTTTCCTGCAGGGCCTTCATTTGCGGCTGCAGCCCCGCCATTCGCTTCATGGATTTGGTGCTGGCGTTGGTGAGTGGCCAGAAAAGCAGCTTGATAATGATCGTGATGACGATGATAGCGATTCCGTAGCTCAGGCCCAGTGCGTGCAAACCGTTCATGGAGGACAAAAGCACTTGCGCAAACCAGCCGAAGAAACCGCCGTAATCCATGATCAGATCGAGCCGGTTCTTCAATCGGCCTCCAATGTGCGCCAGGGTCTTGTACTCTCTCGGGCCGGTATATATCTGCAGTTCACGTTCGATCACCTGGTTGGTGGCGAGCGTGACGGCGGGATAAACGAGCGTCGTCTGGATGCCGAAGGGCGTTTTAAGAGCATCAGGGGCGTCCTTGACCTCTTCAGGGCGAGGTCGCGGCAACTCGACTTTCACCGCCAGGATTTGAGCGGCCGGCTCTTTTGGCATTACCGCCAGGGTGAAGAACTGGTTGTGCGCTGCCGCCCAAACGACGTTGCCCGCTCCGGCCTGATGTTCCGTCCGCGGCGTGCCGGGAAAACAGCCCAGAAACCGATTCTCAAACCACCCCAGATCCACATGTTCGGCTTTGTGGCCATTGTACCAATAGACGCCAACGTAAGTGGGCTCATCGCGCGGCCCCGCCGTTGTGGCCGTTCCAATAGCCCATTGCTGGACAGGCAGGTTGATCGGGACAGAGGAACGGTTTTCCAAACGGACGGTGGCGGTCAGAATGTAATTGGACTCCGGCCGGAACTCCCTCGTGAGCACAAGCCCGTTGCTCAGCGTCTTTTCCGCACGCACGCCCGCTTCGGTTTTGGCCAATTGGAAGATGCCGTCTCCTTGGATTGGGTCGCCGCCCAATATGGCCAGGACCGGCAAAAGAGCACGCTGATTGAGTGTGACCCACTTGTTGGCGGGGGGAGATTTCCTGGCTGCCCCGCAAACGATGACCTCCGGGTAACCTTTGAGCTCTGCCTCTTTCAAGCCGCCGCCGTGAGAAGTGAACGTGTAACGAACGTCCTCATTTTCGATCACGACGGTCTCTTCCGGGACATTGGTGGTGACCCATGGCTGTGGCTGAACACGCGCTGGAAGTTGATTGCTCTGAATAACCGGCTGAGTCGGCGCCGACACATTGGTGGAGGGCTGCAAGTGGTTGGTCGCGCTGCCCAGGGTGTTGGTTGGAAGTGGCGGTCGTGGTTTGGGCGGCCAGAGGATATTGGTCAACGGATACCAAAGCACGAGCAAAACAAAGGAGATGACCAGGATGAGGATGCTTTTTCGGTCCATGAAAATGATTAGCGCCTATGGGCAACCTCGACGGAACCGTCGCCAGGTGAGAGGTGATTGGAAATTCTGCCGGGTTTTGGCGTGCGCCGATCCTCGGACGCTTTTGGAGTATCCCGGGATTCGCAAAGCGCCAACAGTCTGCCGCGCTCCAAGGCGCCGTCGCGACGACTCAGGCACGATTTCAGATCCGAGATCTGGAATTGCTCCGGCACTCGATCCTCCCCGCATCCACCCCAGGGATGACAACGGCAGATGCGACCAGCGGCGAGCATGGTTCCTTTGATCGCACCGTGCCGTTGCACTGCTTCCAGAGCGTACTGCGAGCACGTGGGATGAAAGCGGCAACCCAACCCGAGGGAGCCAAACAGGCACGTCAACACCGGTGAAATTGTCACCTGATAAATCCGCACCGCCATTGCCAGGACATGTTGCGCCGCGTTCATATTCCTTCCTTGAGCAAACCGGCCTTTCGCAAGGCAGCCAAAAAGTCGCCTTCCACTTCGGCGAAACTTTTGCCGACAATGGACGCACGGGCGACCAGCACCAGATCGACAGTCCGGTTCAAGCGAACCTGATTCACGCGAAAGGCTTCTCGCAACAGTCGTCGTGCCCGGCCGCGCGCCACCGCCGCGCCAATCTTGCGCCCGGTGATCACGCCGACGCGTGTGGCAGAGCCTGGTGTCAACACCACCCAGTTCGCGATCAAGCATCCGCTTGCCACTCGTTTGCCTTGCGTTCTGGCGCGGGCAAAATCGCGGCCCTGCTTGATACGACGGGCGCGCGGCAGGCTCAACGAGGAGCCGGACGAAACGGCAGCCATGCCGGGTTCCATTAAACGGGCGTCAGGCGTTTGCGTCCCACACGGCGGCGATTGGCGAGAATGGCGCGGCCGCTCTTGGTCGATTTGCGGCTGAGGAAACCATGCTGTCGTTTGCGGCGAATCTTGGAAGGTTGATACTGACGTTTCATGTCTGTCTCTCAATTGATCTGTACCATTGCAAAACCCGCGTGATGAAACCCAAAACCAGGGAACCGATCCTTACGGGAGGCGAGAGGATAACAGTGAAGGCAGCAGTGTCAAGCTCCCGCCCCGGTTGGTAGTGTCCCTAATTTGAAAGGACACTACCACCCTGTTCCTACGCTTACTCCACATACTCCTCTTAATCTTAATCTTAATCTCCATCTGCCATTGAAAGCCGCGATTAAGATTAAGATTAAGATTAAGATTAAGAGCAAGAATCGAAGCGCTTAGCTCACTAACTGGTGCTGAAAGGCGTAATGGGTCAGTTCCGCATTGCTCTTCATGCCGGTCTTTTCGAGGATGCGCGTGCGGTAGGTGCTGACTGTGCGCACACTGAGCGAAAGCTCGCGGGCGATTTGGCTGACGGTTTTGCCGGAGGCGATCTGCCGCATGACTTGAAATTCGCGGTTGGACAGCGATTCGTGCGGCGGCCTCTTCGTGTCCATGGTCAGGTAGGCCGCCATCAACTCGGCCAGGGCAGTGCTGACGTGGCGCCCACCGGCGACCACCTTCTTGATGGCCCCGACCAGTTCCTCCGGCGCACTCTCCTTGGTCATGTATCCCGAAGCGCCTGCTTTGAGCACGCGCACGGCGAATTGATCTTCCGGATGCATGCTCAGAACCAGAACCGGCATCTTGGGACGCGACTTTTTGATTTCGCGCAGCACCTCCAGGCCGCTGCGGCCCGGCATGGTGATGTCGAGCACCACCACATCCCATTTTTCCTTCCAGACGCGGTTCAACGCTTCCTGGCCCGTGCGCGCTTCGCCGAAATCCGCTCGCTTGAATTCGTCAGCGAGAATTTGCTTCAAGCCATGGCGCACGACTGCGTGATCGTCTGCGATAAGAATTCTCATGATAACGTGGTTCGATGGATCGGGGCCGAACCAGGGGAATGGCGACGCGCACGGTCGTTCCCTTGTCCGGGATGCCTTTGAAGCTGACTTCACCACCCAGCAAAGCGGCCCGTTCGCGCATGCCCAGCAGCCCGATGGATTGCGTGTTGGAAATCTCGGCTTCGGAAATGCCGCGGCCGGTGTCCCGGACTTGCAGCACAAGATTCCCGCTCTCTCGCTTCAAATGCACCTCCACGCGGCTGGCGTTGGCGTGGCGGATGATGTTGGTCAATGTTTCCTGAAAGATGCGGAAGAAAGCGGTGTTGAGATCCTCGTCCAAAATGGCTTCCTGCAGTTCGGAACTGACGCGGCATTGAATGCCGGTGCGATGTTGGAACTCATGTGCCTGCCACTCCAGCGCGGCCACCAGGCCCAGATCGTCCAGGATGCCTGGCCGCAACTCGGTGGAAATCCGGCGCACAGTCTGGATGGTGTCGTCGATGTTGTTAGACATTAGTTTAATTTTTTCCTGCACGGCCTTGGCTTTCGTGGGCAGCCGCGTGCTCATCCAGTAAAGGTCCATCTTCAAGCCGGTCAGCGCCTGTCCCAATTCGTCATGCACCTGCCGCGAGATGCGGATGCGTTCATCTTCACGCACATATTGTAAATATACCGAGAGGGCGCGCAGTTGCTCGTGGGATTTGCGAAGTTTTTCCTCCGCCCGCTTGCGTTCCATACGCTCCCTGGTCTCACGCAAAGCCCGACGAACGGCCGGGACAAGCCGCGACAGCCGGGTTTTCAAAACGTAATCCGTCGCACCGCTCTTTAACATTTCGATGACGACCTCTTCGCCCAATGTGCCGGTCACAAAGATAAAGGGAATGTCTGGATACTTTTCCTGGGCCAGGTGCAAGGCACTCAAACCGTCAAAAGAAGGCAAAGCATAGTCCAGCAGAATAAGATCCGGTGGTTCATTTTCCAGAGCACGCAAGTATTGGCCTTTGGATTCCACTCGTTTGAGGGAGAAATCCAACCCGCCTTCCCGGAGCGCAAACTTAACCAGTTGCGTGTCTTCCAGGCTGTCTTCCAGCATGAGAATTCGTATCTCTTTCGCTTCCGTCATGACAATGATTCTGCTTGGGAGCACGTACGCGTTTTCCCACTCTTCACTTAGGGCACAGAGCACCGAGAGCGCAATAAGAAATCAACCCTAGATCTTATTTGCTCGGCTGTGGCGGCAAAGCGAGGACGGCATCCCTTGTGCGGTAAAATGCCGCGCCCTGGCGAAATCGGTTGGCGGAACGAAGCGAGGCAATCATTGCGGAATGTGGCATCAGTTGGTTATTCCAGGTTCGTGCGGACGAGACGTTACGAGACGTCCACCCTCCGTTACGGCTTGGGCAGGGAAAAATAAAATGTAGCTCCGCAGTCTGGCTTGGCCTCCGCCCAGGTCTTTCCACCGTGACGATAGATGATCCGCCTCACGTTGGCCAACCCGATCCCTACACCCTCAAATTCCGGCGCCGCATGCAGACGCTGAAAAACCCCAAAAAGCTTGTCCGCAAACTGCATGTCGAAGCCGACTCCATTATCGCGGACAAACACCACCACCTCGAGCGGCAAATCCGAGAAACCAATCTCAATCCGGGCGGGGTCACGACCGCGGGTGTATTTCAGCGCGTTGGAGAGGAGATTAAAAAATACCTGGCGCAACAAAGCGTAATCGACTTCTGCGGTTGGCAGCGCGCCTATCGTCCACTCCACCTGTCGTCCCTCCATATCGTAACGCAAATCGCTTAGCACCGATTTGACCAGTGCTGCCAGAGGGACGGGCGTTTTGCGCAGCGCTGCCCTGCCAATGCGGGAGAAGCTGAGCACGGCATCGATCAAGCGGGACAGCTGCCTGGCAGAGTCCGAAATAATGTGGAGATACTCCCGGCTGTCGTCATCGAGTTTGTCCGCGGCGCTCTGTCGCAACAGGTCCATAAAGCCATTGAGGTGGCGCAACGGCGCTCTAAGGTCATGAGAGATGGAGTAGCTGAAAGCTTCCAATTCCTTGTTGGCGGCTTCGAGTTGAGACTTCAAGCGCGCGATTTGCTGCTGCATCCGTTGGCGTTCCCGTGCCGATTCCAATGCCCGGTGCATCGCCGGGACCAGTGTGGACAATTTGTCCTTGAGCACAAAATCCGTAGCGCCACTCTTGAGCGCCTCGGTGGTCGCTTCCTCTCCTAATCCCCCCGTCACGAAGATAAACGGCACCTCAGGACATTTTTCCTTCGCCAGCGACAAGGCGGAAAAACCATCGAAATTCGGAAAGCCATGGTCGGAGAGAATGACATCGGGCGACTGATGCTCCAATTGCTCGACGAACTCCTCGCGAGTGGCTATCGGCTGGAGATTGACCTCCAGGCCGCCTTCCCTCAAGACGCGCCTGACCATCTCGATGTCGTTGGCAACGTCTTCGAGAAACAGTATCCGGAGTTGTTCGGTCACGTGAGTCATGCTGACTTCTGTCGTCCATTATAATCGATTCTCTGCCAGTTGTCCCTGAGAAATGACCAACGCTCCAACAAAAACAGAAAGCCGGATTGGTTTCCTGATCTGGGGGTTGAGTCCGTGCAAGGCGCGTATCTACGCAAGTTCCGCCCGTTAAGATGCTATCGCGGTTACGAAACGGGACTGCGAAATGAACCGGACTTCCTACTTCGTCACCATCGTGTCCTCCAACGCAGCGGAGAGAGCCGGGACCGGCTGGACGTGGCGAACCTGGGTGAAAGCGCGCGTGTAGATGCTGAGAGTCGCCGCAGCGGTGCTCTGCCAATTGAAATGTTGGGCCCGGACCAGGCCTGCGGCGCGCAATTCTTCGCGCAAAACCTCTTTGCTGGTCAGCCGAGTCATCTCTTCCTTTATGGCAGTGACGTTCTCGGGGTCAACGATGATGGCCGCTCCATCGACGACTTCCCCCAACGCACCGCGCGGCGAACAGAGCACGGGGCAACCGCAGGCCATTGCTTCCACGGGCGGCAGACCGAATCCCTCGTAGAGCGATGGGTAACAGAATACTCCGGCTGCCCGGTAAAGTGTGGGCAAGGCGCTGCCCTCCACGAAGCCAAGGCAAAACAGATCGGATGCAAAGGGCGATTGACGCAGCATGTTGTGAATGACATCGGCTCCGTGCCAGTTGCTGCCTACCAGGACAAGTTGCCAGGGCGATCTTGTTTCCGCCTTGAAGCGATTGAACGCCTCGATCAGGCGGACATGATTCTTGCCGGGATGTTCCAGCCGCGCCACATAGAGGAAAAACGGCTGCCGGATCCCATAACGCGCCCTCACCTCAGCCTGCGCTTGCTCGCGCGGCGCCGGGAAGAATTGAGAGTGGTCCACGCCATTGTGGATGACGGTCAATCGTTCCGGGGGCAGGCCGTAAAAGGTGGTGATGTCACGCGCCGTATTCTGGCTGATGGCGATGACTTCGTTCTGACGCCGGATCAGGTGACGCGCGATAACACGGCCATAAAACATCCGTTTCCAATCGTACTTCTTGGGTATATGAAAGGGCGCGAGGTCATGGACGGTGGCGACCAGCGCGCAGGGCCGTGGCCAGAGCAGCCGCCGATAAGTGGGGACATGCAGCACGTCCAACCGATGCCTCTGTGCCAGTCGCGGCAGCCACTTCTGGTGCCAGAGAATGTTTCGTATGGGTGACCGGAAGCTTTCCGGCACCGTCACTAACTCCATCTCATCCCCCACGAATTGAAACAGGGGCAAATCCTCTTCCATTACGAACAGGGTGAACTGATGTTCTGAGGTACGCTCCATCAATGCGCGGGTCAGACCAAACACGTACTGGGCAATGCCGGTTTGCCCTCGCCCGATGGCGGAAGTGGAAAGACCGATTCTCATGGACGCCCTCCAAACAGGAAGTTCTGCAACCGGGCCAGACGCACGACGTTTAATACGTCTTCCGACGGATGGGTAAAATGGAGGTTGGCGCCCAGTTGAAGGGCTTGCCGTTTGGCCCGTGCCATGAGCCCGGCTCCCGTGCTGTCGAGGAACCGCACGCCGGAGAGATCGATGGTGAGGGTCCCTTCTCGCAAGCTGCGGGCAACAATATGCGCTTCGGTATTCTCCCATACCTCTGCGGCGTTGTGCGCCGTGATTTCACCTTGCCACACCAGTGGCCCAACCGAATTCGGCGGCACGACCGATGGCGTCCGCTCCCTGGCTCGGATCAATTCGCGAGCCTCGGCAATGTCCGTTGCGATGCGAAAAAAATTAGTCTGCCGCATCAAACGGAGCGCTCGTGCCACGACCGCGCTGGGCTGGAGCAACACCAGCGAAAAACCCTCTGCCTGCAAACGCTTTTGAAGTTGAATCAGCAGGCCCACGGCAGCGCTGTCAATGAACGTCACCAAACCCAGATCCAACAGGCAATGGTTGCCTTGGGCCTGGTCCCAGGTCGCCGCATTGCGCCGAAGGCTCTCTGCGTGAAACGGCCCTCGCACGACGATGTAGTTCCAGAACTCTTCGTCCACCAGGATAGGATGCGCCGAGGAAAGCCCCAGCGGGCGCCATGGGGCTCGCAGCCACCACCACTGCTGCAAGATCGCCCCGCCAAATTGCCACAGATCGGTCATGTAACGTCGGAACAGGCGCCGTGGTTCCTGAAGGAGGCGGAAAATCCATTCGCTGCCGCTGCGTTGCATCCAGCGTGGCGCTCGTTTCTTGGTTCCCGCCAGAAAGTCGATGGTGGCTCCTACGCCGATCGTGACGGGCACCCCCAGCGAGCGGTAATGCATGGCGATCCATTTCTCGGCTTTGGGACAGCCGAAGGAAACGAACAACACGTCCGGCCTGGCCGGGCGAATCCAGCGGAGGATCTCCTCGTGATCCATTTCCAGCAGCGATTGAAAAGGCGGTGAATAGCAGCCGCAAATGATCAGATCGGGGTGTTGTTCTTGCAGGTTTTGGACCGCTTGCAAGGTGATCTCCGGCTGACCGCCCAGGAAGAAGACCCGATACTTTTTGCGGGCTGCTGCCTCGAGGAGCAAAGGCGCCACGTCCGCTCCCGCGACGCGTTCCGGCAGAGGATGACCCAGTAACCGCGAGATCCAAACCAGCGGCGTGCCATCACATAGCACCAGATCGGCTTCAGCCAGGATGCGGCGCAATTCCACATCTTGTCTGGCTTGCACCAGGAAATCGACATTGGCAGTGACCAGATAATGGGGTTGGCCCGAGGCGATCATCGCTTCGACACGTCGCACGGCCTCAGCCAGCGTGAGGTGATCGAAAGGGATTCCAAGAATGGCAGTGGGAGGGGCAACATCGCTCGAACGCGTGGCCACGGGGATTTGGCCCTGCTGCCAGGATTTGGTGAGTTCCGGCAGCGCTCCTACGTCTCCGACTTGTTCATGGACCAACACGACTTATAATGTGCCCGCTCCTGCGATTTGCGTAATAGGGAATCACCCTTCCAAAAGGATAGAGCCCATTCCCTTTCCACCTGGGGCCTCAGCGCGTCGATTGGCGGGTGTTTACCTGATGCGAATCATTCGTTGGGGGTTCAACGCCCCCTGAGCAGCTTCAAGTCAAAGTTTTCAAAAAAGAAGCTCCAGAGATGGAATCGGACCATCTGTGCGTAGCGAACGCGATGGCTACATCAGTTGTGTGTCGATGTCGCCCGGCAGCCCCGAAGGGGCACACGACAATAGCCCGGCGTTTCAACGCCGGGTGCCGAGATGCGACCCTTCAGTCCTGAAGGGACGGCTGACAAAAAGGAGGGTAGGCTTGGCCTCTGTCTGTCGCTTCATTTCAATTTCGACACCGTCCGTTCGGGACTTGGTCCTTGGTGGGGATTTCCCAGCGTCAAAACGCTGGCTACTTTCAATGTCCTCGTCCGTCTGAATAAGAGTGGGCTGCTGACGCCAAATGTCTGCGCCCAAGCCAACTTACCGTTGATCGTATCAGACTGATCATTTGTAGCTTCAGGCGGACGAGACGTCCGCGCTCCTATTGCATCGTTAGGGCTTAGGCTTCCGACGCTTACGTCTTGGATCCCAAATCGAAGCAATCTCCGGCGTTACGGAACCAGCCGTGTTGACCTCATGAAAGACGTCTGAGGTCCTGGAGAGTCAACTGGAAGTCCCCTCCATTGGGTTGGTTCCCCCAACAAGCTCAGGTCTTCACCCACTTTCGAGAGCCCCTGTCTCCAAATAGCCTGAAGCTCCTAATATATGACTAGCCAAAAACTAATCAGAAGGGGTCATGGGGAGGCCTGTTATCCGCTTCTAGCCACTCAGCAAAGGTTGCTGCGCCGGCTGATGAGCGGACAAGGTTGTGATGCCATTCAAATCCGTTGTGATTTGCGCGAGCAGATGAATACGGCAGCTTTCGAAGCTGCCTGGCAGCGGCTGCTTGACCGGCACGCGGTCTTGCGGACGAGTCTTGGCACGGAAGAGGCAGGGCAGGGGACGCGCCAGCACGTGCATGATGGCATCAAGATTGACGTTGAGCAGCTCGATTGGCGGGATTTGCCCGGGGCGCAGCGCGGCGCCAAGCTGGGAGAAGTTCTTAAGACAGAGTGTCAGCGTGGCTTTGATTGGTCGAATCCACCCCTGGCGCATCTGGTCCTGATTCGCATGGACGAGGCAGAATACCGTTTCATCTTCACCGCCTCTCAACTCGTGCTGGATGAATGCGCAGCCCTTGTTCTCATCGAAGAATTCTTCGTCCTTTATGATGCCATCAAGGAAGGTCGGCGAGTGGAGCTCAAGCCTGTGCGGCCTTTTGAGGACTACGTCCAATGGTTGCAGGAACAGGATTGGTCGAAGGCCAAAGACTTTTGGCAGCAGACATTGAAAGGCCTTTCCGCTCCGACTCCCTTGCCGCCGGGGTTCCTGACCGGGAGCGAGCCTGCGGCCGAGGACAAACACGGCGAGCAGGAAATTCATATTGCGCAGGTCGTGAGCTCGACCCTTCGGCTCGTGCAGCAAACGAACGATCTCGCCCTGAGCACGTTGATGCAAGGCGCCTGGGCATTGCTGTTGGGCCGATACACCGGCGAGGAGGATATCGTTTTCGGCGAACTGCGGGATTGTCGCGCTTCGAGTATCGAGGAAGCCGAATCCATGGTCGGGCCTCTGGCCAATCCGATCCCGGTGCGCGTTGGGATTTCTCCGGAAAAGCCTTTGTTGACCTGGCTCAAAGAATTGGAACAACAATCCCGCGCGCTCCGTGCCTTCGAGCACACGCCCCCCGAGACAGTCCAAGCCTCCAGCGAACTTCCGCCGGAAGGGCCTGCATTTGAAAGCATCCTGTCAGTGCGGGAACGCTCGTGGGACGCGCAGCTCTGGGATCATAATGGCCATTGCACCAGCCGGCGAATTGATATCCGCCGCCGCTGGCCTTTCCCGATCGCGGTGGAGGTCTTCGGTGGGACGACACTGGCAATCAGGATTTCATATGATCGCCGCCGTTTTGACGATGGGACCATCACCCGAATGCTTGGCCATTTCAGGACCGTGCTGGACGAAATCGCTGCTCATCCCCTCCGGCCATTATCGACGGTGCCGATTCTGACTTTGCCCGAGCGCCACCAAATGCTGGTGGAATGGAACGACACGCGGAGGGACTTTCCAGATGAGCGCTGCATTCATCAGCTCGTTGCGGAGCAGGTCCGGCGAACGCCCGAAGCCACTGCGCTCATCTTTAAAGATCGCACACTGACGTATCGCGAGTTGGACGCGCAGGCGAACGAACTCGCGGAGCGCTTGCGCGTTTTGAACGTGGGACCCGACGTGTTGGTGGGCCTTTGTGTCGAGCGCTCGTTGGAAATGGTTGTCGGCCTGCTGGCGATCCTCAAGGCGGGCGGCGCTTATGTGCCATTGGATCCGGCCTACCCCAAAGAGCGCCTCGATTTCATGCTGGAGGATGCCCAAGTCGCCGCGCTGGTGACGACCGATCCGTTGGGCAGGAATTTTGCGCTTCCACAATCCAGGATCGTTTATCTCGATCGAGCGCAGAGACCGGACGCTTCCAACTCCAACACCATTGGCGAGTCCAACCGCCCATTGCCCACCGCCAATCCCCAGTCGTCCCATCTGGCCTACGTCATCTACACCTCCGGTTCAACTGGCAAACCCAAAGGTGTGATGGTCACTCACCGCAACGTGGTCAACTTCTTTGCAGGCATGGACGAGTTGCTCGGTGCCGACGCCGGCGTGTGGCTGGCTGCGACCAGCATCTCGTTCGATATTTCCGTGTTGGAACTCTTGTGGACGCTGACGCGCGGTTTCAAGGTGATCGTCCAGGCCGATGAGGACAAATTTCGCAGTGAAGAACCTCGCCGGCAGAAGCAACGTTCGAATGCAATTGGCTATTCCATTCCTGAACAGATCGCTCGGCATGAAGTGACGCATTTCCAATGCACGCCATCCCTGGCCGGAATGCTGGCTCAGGACTCGAAGGCATTGGTTGCCTTGCGTTCGCTGCGCAAATTCCTCCTGGGAGGGGAAGCGTTGCCAACTTCGCTGGTCGAGCAGCTTGCCTTGCCGGGAGAGATTATCAATATGTACGGTCCGACGGAAACGACTGTGTGGTCGGCAACCCATCGCGTGGCTCCAGGCGAAAATCCGATTCCGATCGGACGCCCCATTGCGAACACGGAATTGTTCATCCTCGACCGGCATCTGGAGCCGGCGCCTGTCGGCGTGGCGGGCGAGTTGTTCATTGGAGGAGCGGGAGTTGTCCGGGGCTATCTAAACCGGCCGGAACTTACCGCGGAGAGATTCATCGCGCACCCTTTCAGCTCTGAGCCCGGGGCCAGGCTTTACCGCACCGGCGATCAGGCGCGATACCGGCCCGATGGCCGGATCGAGTATCTTGGCCGCCTCGATCATCAGGTCAAGGTGCGCGGTTTCCGCGTCGAATTGGGCGAAATCGAAGCGGCCTTGCGTCAACATCCTGACATCAGGGAAGGCGTCGCCATCGTGAAAGAGTTCAATCCGGGAGACCAGCGTGTGGTTGCTTGCCTGGTCGCCAGGAACGGCCATCACGTCGAGACCGGGGAATTGCGCCGGCTTCTCAAAGCCAAACTGCCCGATTTCATGGTGCCTTCATCGTTCGTCTGGTTGGACAAGTTGCCCTTGACTCCCAATGGCAAGGTGGATCGCAAAGCCTTGCTTCGCGCCAATGGTCTCAGTTCATCCGGCGACATGCCTGCTACCGTAGCGCATGGAGACGGTGATCGGGTCGGGGACAATCTGCCCGTTCCCGATCCCATCAATCCGACTTTGCGGAAAGAAATGCCCCCCGTTCCACAGTCCACCAACCCGGCGCCATTGTCGCAGGATGAGCGGCACAAGATATTGGTGGAATGGAACGAGACGCGGACAGATTACCCGCGCGAACGATGTTTGCACACCCTCTTTGAAGCACAGGCCAAAAAGACTCCCAATGCCGCCGCCGTTGTCCATGGCGAGCGCGAGATGACCTATGGCGAGTTGAATGGTCGCGCCAACCAGCTCGCATGCTATTTGCGCAAGCTCGGAGTGGGGCCGGAGATGTGGGTGGGTCTCTGTATGGACCGTTCCTTTGAACTGGTGATCGGCCTGCTTGGTATTCTCAAGGCCGGCGGGGCTTACCTGCCGTTGGACTGGCAGTATCCGCAGGAGCGGCTGCGCTTCATGCTGGAAGACGCCCAGGCGAGGTTTCTCGTGACGCAGGAACAGTTCATGAAACAACTCCCGCAACACTCGGCAAGGATGGTTTGTCTCGATGCTGCAGCGCAAGAGATCAAGCGCGAAAGCACCGCTGATTTGGAGAACGTCGCCGATCCAGGGAGCCTCGCTTACGTGATGTACACTTCCGGTTCCACCGGCCGCGCCAAGGGCGCCGCCATCGAACATCGCAGCGTGAACGCCTTCGTGCATTGGGCGCGGGACGTCTTCACAGCGCAGGAACTGGCCGGCGTGCTGGCCTCGACTTCCATTTGTTTTGACTTGTCGGTTTTCGAGTTGTTTGTGCCCCTCAGTTGGGGAGGAACCGTCATTATGGCGGAAAACGCCCTCGAGCTTCCGCGTTTGCCCGCCCGGGAAAGAGTGACCTTGCTCAACACCGTCCCTTCGGCTATCCGCGACCTGTTGAAAACGGGCGGAGTGCCGGCGTCGGCCCGAACGGTGAATCTGGCCGGCGAAGCATTGCCAACCCGGCTCGTGCAACAACTCTATGCGCTCCCCTCGATTCAAAAGGTCTATGATCTTTATGGCCCCTCCGAGACGACGACCTATTCGACGTTCGTCCTGCGAAGCGCGCAAGGGCCGGAGACGGTGGGCCGTCCGATCGCCAACACACAGGTTTACCTTTTGGATGAACACATGCAGCCGGTGCCCCTCGGTGCGGAAGGCGAATTGTTCATCGGAGGCGAGGGCCTGGCGCGCGGTTATTTGAATCGCCCCGAGTTGACGGCCGAAAGATTTATCCCCAATCCGTTCCGGAACGAACCGGGAGCGCGCCTTTACCGGACCGGCGATCTGGCCCGCTATCTGCCGGACGGCCAGATCCAGTTCCTGGGTCGAGCAGATCATCAGGTGAAGATTCGCGGCTACCGCATCGAGCTTCGCGAGATCGAAGTCGTGCTGGCCAATCATCCCGCCGTCTCTGAATGCGCAGCCGTCGCGCGCGAGGATCATCCGGGCGAAAAGATGATCGCCGCTTACTTCGTGCTGGAGCCGGAAAAGTCTCTCTCCGTTCTGGACCTCCGCCATTATCTGCGTCAGACGTTGCCGGACTACATGATCCCCTCGTCCTTGGCGCGTCTGGAAGCGCTCCCGCGGACACCCAATGGAAAGATCGATCGCCGCGCTTTGCCCGCGCCCGATCAGCTCGGCGTGACGGATGCGAAGGAACTTATGGCCGCGAGTGACTCACCCGTGGAGCAAGCGCTGGCCAAAATCTGGTGTGAAGTCATCGGCCTGCCCACGGTGGGACGGCACGACAACTTTTTTGATTTGGGCGGCCATTCTGTGCTGGTTACGCAAATCCTGGCCCGCATTCGAAAGACATTCTGTGTTGAACTGAGCCTGCAAAGCATTTTTGAGGCGCCGACGATTGCCGAACTGGCCGAAGTGGTGGAAGAGGCTCTGGTGGCCGAGATCGAGGAGTTGTCCGAAGACGAAGCTCAACAACGATTGGATGGGCGCGAACTGGTTGCGAAGGAGGGCCAGCTAAAGTGAAAAATGCCGCCCCGTCGCGCAACAGATTCTCCTCCGCCAAACAAAGCCTCCTGGAAAGACGTTTGCGCGGAGCAGCCCATGACGGCAACGAGCCCGGCATCGCTCGAACATCCCGGGAAGGTCCGTTGCCTCTTTCTTTTGCTCAGCAGCGGCTGTGGTTCCTGGATCAATTGTCGCCCGGCAACAGGGCTTACAATCTCTTTGAGGCCTTGCGCATCACCGGCCCGCTCGACGCCTCGGCGCTGGAAAAGAGCCTGGCGGCAATCCTCCAACGGCACGAGGCGCTCCGCACCACCTTTGGCACGCTGGAAGATCAACCGGTTCAAATCATCGCGCCCGCGCCGGAATTCACCCTGCCGGTCGTGGATCTGGAGGATCTTCCCGAGTCCAGGAGAAGCGAGGAAGCTCATCGACTGGCTGTGGCGGAGGCACAGCGTCCCTTTGATCTGACGCGCGACTTGATGTTACGGCCTGTCCTGTTGCGCTTGTCGCCACAGGATCATGTGCTGTTGATCGCCCTGCATCACATCGCAGCCGATGGCTGGTCGCTGGGAGTGCTGTATCGAGATCTGACCGCCTTTTATCAGACGTTCACACAGGGCGCCCCGCCGCCACCGGAACTGCCCATACAGTACGCTGATTTTGCGGTCTGGCAGCGGCGAAGGACGCGAAGTGAGGTGCTGGAAAGCGAACTGGCCTGGTGGAAAAAGCAACTCGCCGGCGCGCCGGATGTGCTGGAACTGCCAACGGATCGGCCACGTCCTGCCGTGCAAACGTTCCATGGCAGCCAACATTGGAGCACGCTGCCCGCCGCGCTGGCCCAAAATCTGAAGACGCTCAGCCGGCAGCAGGGAGTAACGCTGTTCATGACCTTGCAGGCGGCGTTCACGACATTGCTCCGCCGTTACACGCGGCAGACGGACATCGTGCTGGGTGCGCCGATGGCGGATCGCACGCCGGTCGAAACCGAGGATTTGATCGGGCTTTTTGTCAATACCCTGGTGCTGCGAACAGACCTTTTCGGGAATCCCACATTCGCGGAACTGCTGCAACGCGTGCGCGCCGGGACTCTCGGCGCTTATGCCCATCAGGCATTGCCATTTGAACTTCTGGTCAAGGAACTGAAACCGGAGCGGAGCATCAGTCATATGCTGCTCTTTCAGGCCGCGTTCGTGTTGCAGAGCGCGCCCAGCCACTTGTTTGATCCGCCCGGATTGAGTTCCACGCGCGCCGACGTGGACAACAACACGGCGAAGTTTGATCTGACGTTGTCGATCACGGACGAGGATCGCGGCCTGACCGCGTTGTGGGAGTACAATCGAGACCTGTTCGATGCCGCTACCATCGAGCGCATGTCAGGGCATTTTCAAACGTTGCTGGAGGCAATTGTCGCCCATCCGCAAAAGCGCCTGTCCGAGTTGCCTCTTCTCACCGCAGCCGAACGCCATCAATTTCTGGAGGAGTGGAGCGGCGCGCGCAGCCCATATCCGAAAGAGAAAACGATTCATCAGATTTTTGAAGAGCAAACGGAGGCCACACCCGACGCGGTGGCCCTCATCTTTGAGGACAAGCAGATCACCTATCAGGAACTTAATGGCCGGGCCAACCAACTGGCGCGTCATTTGCAGAAGCTTGGCGCCGGCTCGGGAGTGCTGGTTTGCCTGTGTCTGGAGCGCTCCGTGGAGTTGATCGTGGCGCTGCTGGGGATTCTCAAAGCCGGTGGCGCTTATGTGGCGCTGGATCCGACTTATCCCAGAGAACTCCTGGCCTTCATGCTGCAGGATACAAGAACACCGATCCTCTTGACTCAGGAAAAATTGCTCAATGGATTGCCCGATTTGAAAGCCGTGGAGCCGGAGACCGACAACGCGCCGAGACGGATCTGCATCGAGGCAATCCAGGACGCGCTGGACAAGGAGAGCACGGACAACCTGCAGGGGATCCACTCGCCGTCCACGCATCTCGCTTACGTCAGTTTTACTTCTGGTTCCACCGGCAGGCCCAAAGGTGTGTGCGTTCCGCACCAGGCCGTGGTGCGATTGGTCAAGGAAACCAACTATGCGCGACTGAACTCAGCGGAGGTTTTTCTGCAGTTCGCGCCGATTCCCTTTGATGCATCCACGTTCGAGATTTGGGGCTGTCTGCTCAACGGTGCGCGTCTGGTTATCTTTCCTCCGGAGGCGCCATCACTGGCCGAGTTGGGCGAGGCCATCCGAAAACATCGTGTCACCACGCTGTGGCTGACCGCAGGTCTGTTCCATCAAATGGTCGAGGAGCAAGTGGAAAGCCTGCGCGGTCTGCGGCAACTCCTGTCGGGCGGTGATGTTTTGTCGCCCGCGCACGTGAAGAAGGCCGCTGAAACGTTGGTGGATTGCCAAATCATCAATGGCTACGGTCCGACGGAGAACACGACCTTCACCTGTTGTTACGCGATTAAATCGCCCGTGGCCGCGGAGCGTTCCATTCCGATTGGGCGGCCAATCGCAAACACGCAGGTGTATGTGCTGGATGAGACCTTGCAGCCGGTCCCGGTCGGAGTTCCCGGCGAGCTGTACGCGGCCGGCGATGGTCTGGCGCTCGGCTATCTCCATCGTCCGGAACTGACAGCGGAGAGATTCATTGCCAACCCGTTCCGTCCTGAGTTTGGCGCGCGCCTTTACAAGACCGGCGATCTGGCGCGATGGCTCCCGGATGGTCAGATAGAATTCCTGGGCCGCATGGACTGCCAGGTGAAAGTCCGCGGCTTTCGCATCGAGCCCGGCGAAATCGAGACCGTACTTGCCCAACATGGTGACGTGGGCGAATGCGTCGTCGTGGCCCGCGAAGATGCACCTGGTCAGAAGCAACTGGTGGCTTACGTGGTGGCCGCGCAAGGCGCCACACCGTCAGTATCCGAACTGCGCGGCTTTCTCCAGCAAAAGCTGCCGCACTACATGGTCCCATCGTTGTTCGTCTTTCTCGATTCACTGCCGCTCACTGAGAACGGAAAGGTTAACCGGCGCGCGTTACCAGCACCAGGGCCGGCTCGCCCCGAATTGGCGCAGGAATACATCGCGCCGCAGATTCCCCTTGAGGAAAGATTGGCCGAAATTTGGGCCGCGGCTCTTCGTCTGGATCGGGTGGGTGTGCACGACAATTTCTTTGAACTGGGAGGACATTCCATTCTTGCCATCCAGGTGGCTTCGCGCATTCGCGATGCGCTGAAAGTGGATCTGCCTCTGCGCTATTTCTTCGAGTGCCCCACGGTCGCTCAAATGGCGCAGAAACTGAAGCAGGTGACGGAGTCCGTGAAGGAGAGCCATCCCTCGGTTGGTGGCGCGCATCTTCAGTCGTCCGGGAACACCCCGAGGAACGAAACGGACCGGGAGGAGGGCGACGAGTTGTCCGAGATCAAGCGGGCCTTGCTGGAAAAACATTTGCGTGGCGCCATCAAAGGCCGCGCCAGGACACCAATCCCTCTCCGGTGCGGCTGCAACAACACCGCGCCTCTATCCTTCGCGCAGCAGCGGCTTTGGTTTCTCGACCAATTGGAACCGAATGGCCCCCTCTATAACATTCCAACGGCCATGCGCTTGACCGGCAAGCTGGACGTGCAGACCATCGAACGCGCCATCACTGCGATTGTGGCCCGCCACGAGGTCTTGCGGACGCGATTCGTTTCTGTCGACGGCGAGCCCTTGCAGATGGTGGCGGAACCTTCGACGGTTCAATTGCCGGTAAAGGACCTCGGCGATTGTCCGGAGGGCGAACGTGAGAACGAACTCCGGGCTCTGCTGCGCGAAGAAGCCAGGCGCCCGTTTGACCTCTCCAGCGATTTGATGCTGCGCGCCCTGCTGGTTCGTCTCGGCCCGGCCGAGCACGTGCTTTTCCTGAACCTGCATCACATTGCCGCGGACGAGTGGTCTTTGGGAGTGTTCTTTCATGAGTTCGGTCTGCTCTATGAAGCATTTGCGGCTGGACAGACGGCGTCGCTGCCGGAGTTGCCCATCCAATATGCGGATTATGCCCTTTGGCAACGCGAATGGCTGCAAAAGGAACTGCTCGAAAATCAACTGAGCTACTGGAAACGCCAACTGGCGGGCGCTCCGGACATGCTCGACTTGCCAGTGGATCGGCCACGGCCGCCCGTGCAACGCTACCAGGGCTCGCAGCAATTCCTCACGCTGCCAAAAGCATTGGCGGCGGCGTTGCAAACATTGAGTCAGCGCGAAGGTGTGACGTTGTTCATGACGCTGCTGGCGGCGTTCAAGACATTGCTGCACCGCTACACCCGGCAGACGGACCTATTGGTCGGCACGCCTGTGACCGGACGAAGTCAGATGGAGACTGAAGGCCTGATCGGATTCTTCATCAACACGCTCGTCCTGCGCACGGACCTGGCTGGCAATCCAACATTTCGTGATCTGTTGAAACAAGTGCACAAGGTCACTCTGGAGGCCTACGCTCACCAGGATCTGCCCTTCGAGAAACTCGTGGAAGGATTGCGCCCGGAGCGGACTGCCAGCCACACGCCGCTGATTCAATTGATGTTTGTGCTGCAAAACACGCCCGTCCTGGACTTGAGCCTGCCGGAACTGAGCGTTGCGCCGGTGCAGGTGCACGCCGGAACGGCGAAGTTTGACCTGACGTTGTCCATGACCGAAACGCCCGACGGCTTGTCTGCCGAGCTTGAATACGACCAAGGTTTATTTGACGCGGATACGATCCGCCGGATGCTCGCGCACTTTCAAACATTGCTCGAAGCCATCGTCGCGCATCCCGAACAACGGCTGTCGGAATTAGCTCTGCTGAATCCGCCCGAACGGCAGCAATTGTTGGTGGAGTGGAATGACACACGCAGGGATTTTCCGAAGGTAAAATCAGTTCATCGACTCTTCGAAGAGCAGGTGGAGAGGACGCCGGAGGCGGTCGCCGTGGCGTATGAAACGCAACAGTTGACCTATGCCGAACTGAATGCCCGCGCCAATCAACTGGCCCATTACCTCCAAAGGCGTGGCGCCGGTCCCGATGTTTGCATCGGCCTTTATCTGGAGCGTTCGCCGGATTTTATTGTGGCCTTGCTGGCGATCCTCAAGTCGGGCAGCGCCTATTTGCCGATGGATCGCGCCTATCCCAAGGAGCGCATCGATTTCATGCTCCAGGATGCGGAGGTGCCCTTGCTCGTCACGGAACACCGGTTTGTCGATGACCTGCCATCGACGGACGCGAAGATGGTTTACCTCGATGTTGATTCGAAGCACATCGCGGCCGAGCCAGAGACAAATCCAACCAGCGCTGTGGCGGGTGAGAACCTGGCCTACGTCATTTACACCTCGGGGTCCACAGGCAAGCCCAAGGGCAGTTGCATTCCGCACCGAGCCATCAATCGCCTGGTCATCGGCACGGACTTCGTGCAATTGGGTCCTTCCGACGTGGTGGCGCAGGTGTCGAACTGTTCCTTTGACGCCGCGACCTGGGAAATATGGGGAGCGCTGCTGAACGGCGCCAGGCTGGTCATTATCACGAAGGACCTGTTGTCGCCCGCCGAATTCGTCAAGCAGTTAAAACAGCAGCATATCACAGCGATGTTTCTCACGACGGCCCTGTTCAATCAATTGGCCAGCGATGCGCCGGGCGCCTTCAGCGATCTGCGCCATCTGCTCTTTGGCGGAGAGGCTGTGGAACCGAAATGGGTGGCGCAAGTTCTCGAGCAGGGTCCACCTGGGCGATTGCTGCATGTCTATGGCCCCACGGAGACGACGACCTTCGCTACCTGGCATCAGGTCACTTGTGTGCACGAGGGAGCCACGACTGTGCCCATCGGCCGTCAGATTGCAAACACGGAGGCTTATGTGCTGGACGAACATCTGCAGCCCGTGCCTGTAGGCGTCCACGGCGAACTCTATATCGGCGGCGATGGCGTCGGGCTGGGTTATCTGCGACGGCCCGAACTTACCGTGGAGAGATTTGTTCCAAATCCTTTCAGCTCCGAACCAGGAGCGCGTCTTTACAAGACGGGCGACCTTGTCCGTTATCTGCCGGATGGGAACATCGAGTTTGTAGGCCGCCTGGATCGGCAAGTGAAGATCCGCGGGTTCAGGGTTGAACTGGGCGAGATCGAATCCGTGCTGGGCGGCCATCCCGGCGTGCGCGAGTGCGCGGTGACGGCGCGTTCAGATAAACCAGGAGAAAAGCGGCTGGTCGCTTATGTCGTATTGGACAAGGGCCAGACGCTGAAGCTCGGCGAGCTGCGCGACTTCCTGAGAGCCAGGCTGCCGGACTACATGGTACCCTCGGACATGGTTCCCTTGGAGGCCATGCCGCTGACGCCGAATGGCAAAGTCAACCGAGCCGCATTGCCCGCCCCCGGCGCCGCGCAGCCTGAATTGGAAGAACGGCAGAGAACACCTCGCGATGCCACCGAACAGCAATTGACCAGGATCTGGGAGAGCGTGTTGGGTGTTCATCCGATTGGCGTGCGCGACAAATTCTTTGAGCTCGGCGGCCATTCTTTGCTGACCGTGAAACTGGCCGCGCAAATCGAAAAGGCATTCGGAAAAAGGCTTTCGCTGGCGATGCTCTTTCAACATCAGACGATCGAGCAAATGGCGGCGCTCTTGCGCGAGGAATCGAGCCGCGCGTCGAGTTCTGCGGTGGTGGAAATTCAGCCCGAAGGTTCCAAGCCGCCGATCTTTTTTGTGCACGGTGTGGGCGGAGGCATGTTTTGGGGCTACATGAATCTGTCCCGTTGCCTCGGCGCTGACCAGCCGGTTTATGCGCTGCGCTCGCGCGGCCTGGATGGCAGGGAAGAATGGGAACGGATTGAGGAGATGGCGGCGGACTACGTTGCGGAACTGCGGGCTTTTCAGCCGCAAGGGCCGTACTATCTTGGCGGTTATTGCTTTGGCGGCAACGTCGCCTTTGAAATGTCCCGTCAGCTTCGCCAGCAGGGCCAGAGGGTCGCCCTCCTCGCCCTGATCAATTGCGCGCCCCCCAACTCCAGTTATAGCCAGGTCAAATGGACACCCCTCGGGACGCTGAAGTTTCTGGGCAACCTCTTTTATTGGGTGGCGAATTTCCTCCAGTTCCCTCCCGATCAACGCCGGCAATTTTTTGGCTGGAAAGTGCGGCTGCTCCGCAAGCGAATCCGCCGATGGTTCGGGGGTCGCGCCACCGCCCAGGAACTCGATGCCGAAAGCGTGGTCAATCTTTCCCTCTATCCGCAGGACCAGCGCCATCTTTGGGAGACACACATTCGTGCGCTGCTGAACTATCATCCCCAGCCGTATGCCGACCGCGTGACGCTCTTCCGCAGCCGAGGGCATCCGCTGCTCTGCTCCTTCGATTCCAGATTCGGCTGGGGCGACCTGGCGCTGGGCGGCGTGGACCTGAAATTCGTTTCCGGTGGCCACGAACGAATTCTGGAGGAACCCCACGTGCAAGTCATCGCCCGCGAATTGAAGGCCTGCTTGCAGGAAACCCAGGCCAGGGAAGATCCGGGGGGCCACTCTTCTCCCGGCGGTGGGGGCAGCGAGGACTTGATTGCGGCGTGCCCTGCTGCGCAAGTTCCCAACGCCCTTTCCTGTGCGCAGCGGCGGTTATGGTTCTACAAGCAATCCAACCCCAATCATCACCTCCAAAACCGCTGGCAGGCCTGGCATCTTAAGGGAACGCTCAATCTGAACGCACTGGAGCGCAGCATTCGCGAAATTGTGCGACGACACGAGCCGTTGCGAACCCGCTTTATGATGGCCAACGTCCAGGCGGCGCAGGTCGTCTCCTCGGCAACCACATGCCGGATCGGAAAGGTGGACCTCCAGCAACTGCCGGAGGAAAATCGGGAGGAAGAAGCCAGCCGGCTCGGGCTGGCCGAAGTCGGGCGGCCATTCGATCTCAACGATGATTCGATGGTACGAGTGACCTTGTTTCAACTCCGGCCTGCCGAGCACAGACTGTTGGTCGTGCTGCATCCCCTCGTCGCCGATCATTCATCCCTGGACGTTTTCTGCGCTGAGCTGTCCGCGCTCTACGAGGCGTATTGCCAGGGGAAGGGTTCACCCTTGGCGGATTTGACCGCTCGTTATTCGGCTTTTGTTTCCGGTCAAGAGCAAGCGATGCACGGAAACAGTTCCACGGCGTCTATGAAAGACGCGGCCCCGGCACACCCGGCGTGGGAACTGCCAGCCGATCATCCGGCCGCCGCCGTGGGCGCTTTCCGTAGTGGAATGCAGTCGATGAAAGTTCCTCGGACCGTAAGCAAAGCCCTGAACTTAATCAGTCATAAAAATGGGGTCACTTTGTTCATGACGCTGCTGGCGGTGTTCGGAACATTGATCTATCGCACCACCCGTCAGGAAGGCTTTTTCATTCGCGCTAATTCGCCCGGACGGAACCGGTCCGAGTTTAGAGGTTTGATCGGTTGCTTCGATACGCCCTTGACGCTGCGCTTCGATCTATCGGGAAATCCTGCCTTTGAAGACCTGGTGTGCCGAATCCACCGGATGGTTCGGGCTACTATGGAACAACCGCTTGATGAGTTCATTACGAACTGGGAAAGGCCTGCGGGCGACACCACACGCCACCCGCGCGTTGCCTTCGAAGTTCAAACGATGGAGCGGGCAGTCTTGGAACTCGCGGGCCTGGCTGTAATGCCGTGGGCCTTGCCGCTTCCTGAAGCCCGCTTTGACCTGAATCTCACGTTCGTCGCCACAAACGACGAGCAGCTCACCGCCAGACTCGAATACGATCTGGATCGATTTGAGCCGGCGACGATCACCCGCTGGCTCGGGCGTCTGGAAACGTTGCTTGAAGCCGTTATTGCCGAACCGGAACAACCCGTCGCCCAGTTGCCGCTGCTCTCCTCCGCCGAACGACAGCAGGTCCTTGTGGATTGGAATGCAACCGAAGCGGATTATCCGCTCGAGCAAACCTACGCGCAGGCCTTCGAAGCACAGGTCGGCAAAACGCCCACCGCGCCGGCCATCCGATTTGCGAATGCCGAGTTGACCTACGCAGAACTCAATGGCCGCGCCAATCAACTCGCTCGTTACCTGCAACGGCTGGCTGTCGGGCCGGAAGTTTTGGTCGCCGTGCACATAGAACGATCGATCGACTTCGCGGTCGGTGTGCTGGGTGTTCTGAAGGCAGGCGGAGCTTATCTGCCGTTGGACAACGCTTCCCCGCCAGAACGGCTGGCAGAAATCCTGACGGACTCCGAGGCCTCCATCCTGCTGACGACCGAGAACCAACGTTCGCAGTTCGCCGCCACCAACTGCAAAGTTGTCCGCATCGACGACCCGGTTTGGCAAAGGCAGTTTGGTGATACGGAGTCTCAAGCCAATCCCGCCAGCGCCGCCACTGCCGATAGCCTGGCCTATGTGATGTACACTTCTGGTTCCACGGGCAAACCCAAGGGCGTGCAAATCATCCATCGCTCGCTGCTCAATCATAATTTTGCGGTCGCCAAAGCCTTTCACCTGCAAGCAAGCGACCGCATTCTTCAATTCAGTTCGTTGAGTTTCGATATTTCCGTGGAGGAGCTTTTTCCGAGTTGGCTGCGTGGCGCGCTGGTGGTGATGCGTTCGCCGGATACAATGGATTCGCCAGCCCGGTTCCTGGAATTCGTCGGCCGGGAGAAGCTGACAATCCTGAATTTACCGACCGCGTTCTGGCATCAACTTGTTCCGGCTCTGGGAAAGACCCCGCTTCCGCCAACGGTACGACTGGTGGTCATCGGTGGCGAAAAGGCGTCGCCACACGTCTATGCGACCTGGAGGAGACTTGTTCCTGACTCGGTCACATTGATCAACACGTATGGGCCCACTGAGGCGACGGTCACGGCCGCCCTTCAAGTGGCAGGCAAGGGCGGTGATGATAACGACGACCTTTCGATCGGCCGTCCCATTGATAATGTGCAGATCTATCTTCTGGATGAGCACCTGCAGCCGGTGCCCATCGGGACACCGGGAGAATTGCACATTGGCGGCACGGGTGTCGGACGCGGTTATTTGAAGCGGCCGGAGCTGACAACCGAAAAGTTCATTCCCAATCCATTCCGTGTCGGACCCAATGAAAGGCTTTATCGGACGGGTGACCTGGCGCGACATCGATCCGACGGTAGGATCGAATTCCTGGGCCGGGCGGATGATCAGGTGAAGATCCGCGGCTTTCGCGTCGAGCTGAGCGAGATCAAATCGGCGTTGGACCAGCATCCGCACGTGAAGGAATCGGTGGTCCTTGCCGTGGCGGATTCCTCTGGCGAAACTCGTCTGGCAGCGTATTGGGTTGCCCAGGAGCAGGCGCCTGGGGATGAGACGTTCATTGAATTTCTCAAAAGGAAACTTCCCGAATACATGGTGCCGGCCAGTTTCACGCGCCTGGAAACTCTGCCGCTCAGCTCTCACGGAAAGATTGACCGCAAGGCGTTGCCGCCACCCGACTGGTCTCGACCCGCTTTGGCTCCGAAGTTCGTTGCTCCGCGCACGCCAACCGAAGAACAACTCGCGAAGATCTGGTGCGAGGTGCTTGGTCTGAGCCGGGTCGGCGTCTTCGATGATTTCTTCGAACTGGGTGGGCATTCGCTGCACGCTATGCAAGTGGCGACCCGAGTGCGCGACACCTTTCAGGAGGAAACGCCTCTTTCCCGTCTGTTCGAAATGCCGACGATCGCAGCCCTGGGCAGTTTTCTTTCCCGCCTGCGTCGGAGGAAGAAATCGACTGCTGCGGAGACCATTCCGCGCGCGTCGCGGGACGAACCTCTGCCGCTGTCACCGGATCAGCAGCGACTTTGGTTCCTGCATCAATTGGAACCAGAGAGTCCGGTCTATAATGTTCCCCTGCCGATTCGCCTGATCGGGAAGGTGAACATACCTGCCCTGGAGCAGAGCTTGAACGCGATCGTGCGGCGGCATGAAGCCTTGCGCACAACCTTCGCGACGGTTGACGGCCAGCCTGTCCAGAACATCTCTCCATCCGCAAGCGTGGTTCTGGCAAAGATCGATCTGCGGTTGACTCCGGCCGCGAAGCGCCCGGAAACCCTCCGGCAACAGATGGTTGAGGAGGCCCGGCGGCCATTTGATCTCACGCGCGATCTGATGCTGCGGGGCACGTTGCTGCAGATCGACGAGGCGGAGCAGATCTTACTGTTGACGTTGCACCACATCGCGGCCGACGCGTGGTCGATGGGAGTGTTGTTACAGGAATTGAGCGATCTGTACGAGGCCTTCCGTCAAGGTGAGCCTTCGCCGTTGCCCGAATTGCCGATTCAATACGCGGATTTTGCCCTTTGGCAGCATCGATGCCTGCAAGGCGAACATCTCGACAGGGAATTGGCTTATTGGCAGCGGCAACTGGCGGACGCGCCCGCGTTGCTCGAACTGCCATCCGATCGCCGCCGTCCCGCTGTTCCCACCTTTGCCGGCGCTCGCCAGCCCGTGACCCTGAGCCGCCCACTGACCGACGCGCTGCATCGCTTGAGCCGGCAGGAAAACGGCACGTTGTTCATGACATTGCTGGCCGCCTTCCAGACATTGATTGCCCGCTACACGGGCCGGCAGGACATCCTGGTGGGTTCGCCCATGGCAAATCGCACTCGCACAGAGGCCGAAAAGCTGATCGGCTTTTTGGTCAACACGCTCGTGCTGAGTGGCAATCTCGCGGACAATCCTACCTTCCGAAAATTCCTCCGCCAGATTCGGGGAACCACCCTGGATGCTTACGCTCATCAGGAGCTGCCTTTTGAGAAGGTGGTGGAACGACTGCAGCCAAAGCGCGATCAAAGCTATCATCCCCTGTTCCAAGTGATGTTTGTCCTGCAAAACGCCGCCATACCCGCGTCAGAAACCGCGGGACTATCGTGGCGCCCGTTCGACCTGGATATTGGAACGGCCAAGTTCGATTTGACACTGGAACTGAGCGAGACGGCGGAAGGTTTGACCGGCTGGCTGGAGTATTCCACGGACCTCTTCGATGCCGCGACCATGGCGCGAATGGCCGGTCACTTTCAGACATTGCTGGAAGGCATCGCTGCGAATCCCGATGAGCATGTGTCCGCGCTGCCGCTGATGAGTGAAGCAGAGCGCCATCAGTTGCTGGTGGAATGGAATGACACGGCCAAGCCATTCCCGAGGGACCACTGCATTCACCAGCTTTTCGAGCAACAAGCGGCGCGAACTCCCGGTGCGACGGCAGTCATTTTTCAAAAGCAATCGCTGACTTACGGCGAACTCAATCAACGAGCCGATCAATGCGCGGAGCGTTTGCGGAGGCTGGGCGTCGGCCCGGAGGTGGTGGTTGGCCTTTGCGTCGAGCGCTCCCTGGAAATGGTGGTTGCCATCTTCGGAATTCTCAAGGCGGGGGGCGCCTATTTGCCGATGGATCCGGCTTATCCGCGTGATCGATTGTTCTTCATGCTGGAGGACGCGCGTTCGCCTTTGTTGCTCACTCAGAAAAAATTTGTTCCAAACTTCCATGCGTCGCGGGTCCAGCTTGTTTGTCTCGACGCAGCGGAATCGATCCCAAGCCGAACGGCAAAGGCCGCGCTTCCATCCAATCCGCAGTCCTCCCATCTGGCCTATGTCATCTACACGTCCGGCTCGACAGGCCGGCCCAAAGGAGTGGCTCTGGAGCATCGCAACGTGGTGAGCTTCGCACATTGGGCGCGGGAAGTTTTCTCGGCCCAGGAATTGGCGGGTGTTCTTTTCTCCACCTCCATCTGTTTCGATTTGTCAGTATTCGAGTTATTTGTGCCGCTGAGCTGGGGGGGCGCGGTTATCCTGGCAGAAAATGCCCTCCAACTCCCGTCTTTGCCTGCGGCGGAAAGAGTGACGCTCGTCAATACCGTGCCCTCGGCCATCACGGAGCTCTTACGCATGAACGGCATTCCGCAGTCGGCGTGCACGGTGAATCTGGCGGGCGAGCCTCTTTCGCAACTGCTGGTCAACGAGCTCTACCAGAAGCGAAGCATCCGCAAGGTGTACGATCTTTACGGTCCGACCGAAGACACTGTTTACTCCACGTTCGCCTTGAGAACGCCCGACGGGCCGGCCACCATTGGCTGTCCTTTGAGCAACGAGCAAGTCTATCTGCTCGATGCGTTCATGCAGCCGGTGCCTGTCGGCGTGCCCGGCCAATTGCACATCGGCGGAGCAGGTCTGGCGCGAGGGTATCTGCATCAGCCTGAATTGACGCGGCAAAAATTTGTTCCCAATCCATTCCAGCCCGGCGCACGCCTTTACCAGACGGGTGACCGGGCGCGTTACCTGGCCGACGGGCGCATCGAATTCCTCGGACGGATGGATCATCAGGTCAAGGTGCGCGGCTATCGCATCGAGTTGGGCGAAATCGAAACTCAGTTGCGCAAACATTCAAGTCTGCGGCAGGCCGTCGTCGTCGCCGGCGAAGATCGGTCCGGTGGCAGCCGGTTGGTGGCTTACGTGGTGGCCGGACAGCAGCCGGGCCCTGAACCGAACGAGCTGCGGGCCTTTCTGCAGAAAAAGCTGCCCGATTACATGGTGCCCTCGCTCTTTGTGGCGTTGGAGGAGTTGCCTCTGACGCCGAACGGAAAAATCGATCGCAAGGCCTTGCCCGATCCCGATCGGTCGCAGGCCGAAGTGGCAAAGGCCTATACCGCGCCTCGCACCACCACAGAAGCCATCCTGACCCAGATCTGGTGTGAGGTGCTCAACCTTCAGAAGATAGGAATACACGATGACTTTTTCGAGTTGGGCGGGCATTCGCTGATGGTGGCCAAGGTCCTGGCGCGCCTGCGCGAAACCGTTCAGGTGGATCTGCCGATGCGAGTGCTCTTTGAAGCGCCAACCGTTGCCACATTGGCGCGGGCCGTGGAGGAGGCTTTGATCGACGAGATCCAGTCCTTGCCCGAAGACGAGGCGGAACGGCTGGACGCGTCGGTTCAGCAATCCAATGGATAGCTTTGAGGGACGAGTCATTTGGAAGCATGAATGCCATTGAAGAAATTCGGTTAAGTTCCCCGCCCGCGGACTTGTCTGCGGCAAAACGGGGCTTGCTGGAGAAACGACTGAAAGGCGCGTTCAAAGGCGGCGTCAAGACAAACCTCATTCCCAAGCTTCCGCGTCATGATGGCGTGGCGCTCTCCTTTGCTCAACAGCGCTTGTGGTTTCTGGATCAAATGGAATCCAACAGCCCTCTTTACAATCTGCCGCAGGCGATTCGTCTCAGCGGCTCGCTGAATGTTCCGGCGCTCGAAAAGAGCCTGGCAGAAATCGTGCGCCGCCATCAAACGCTTCGCACCACCTTTGAGGCCGTAAACGGCAAGCCGGTCCAGCGAATCTCTTCCGCTCCAGATTTCAAGGTCACCCTGATGGACTTGCGGCAAGTGCCGGAGTCGCGGCGCGAAGAGGATTTAAACCGTCTGCTCACATCCCAGGCGCAGCGGCCCTTTGACCTGACGCGCGATGTGATGTTGCGGGCTTCGCTGTTTCGTCTGGAAGAAACCGAGCATGTCTTGCTGCTCAACATGCATCATATTGCCTCGGATGCGTGGTCGGTGGGGCTGCTGCTGGAAGAAATGGCAGCCTTATATCAAGCCTTTAGCGCCGGGGCGGCATCGCCACTTCCCGACCTGCCCGTTCAATACGCGGACTTTGCCGTCTGGCAGCGTGAGTGCCTGCAAGGTGAAGCGCTCCAGAAACAACTGGCCTACTGGAAGCAGCAGATTCGCGGCGCCTTGCCGGTCTTGGAATTATCGGCCGACCATCCGCGACCCGCCGTTCAAACCTTCCGCGGCGCCACCGAATCTGCCCGGCTGCCCTCAGCGCTGTATCGGGCCCTCAAATCCCTCAATCATCAGGAGGGAGTCACGCTTTTCATTACACTCCTGGCGGTATTTCAGACCTTGTTGCATCGATACACCGGCCAGCAGGACATTGTCGTAGGCTCTCCCATCGCCGGCCGCAACCGCACTGAAACGGAACGGTTGATCGGTCTGTTCGTCAACACGCTCATCATGCGCTCGGATTTTTCCGGAAACCCGAGCTTCCGTGTGTTATTGCAGCGCGTGCGTGAAGTCGCCCTCGGCGCCTACAGCCACCAGGATCTGCCCTTTGAAAAACTCGTCGAAGAACTGCGACCAAAACGCCATGTCAGCCACTCCCCCTTGTTCCAGGTGATGTTCTCTCTCCAGCAATCGCTGCCGCCCTCTTTGGAACTTCCAGGTTTGATTTTGCGTCCGTTCGATATCGATTATGGAATGTCTCCCTTCGACCTGACACTTCTTGTGGAGGAGACGGAGCGTGATCTGCATTTGCTGATGGAGTACAACACCGATTTGTTCGAGAAAGAAACGATCCAGCGAATGCTCGGACATTTCCGGATTTTGTTGGAGAGCGTTGTGGCCAATCCACGCCAACACGTGGCCAGCCTGCCCATGCTCAGTGAAGCTGAGCGGCATCAAATCCTGGTGGAGTGGAACCGGACAGAAGCCGACTACCCCAGGGATAAATGCATTCATGAGTTGTTTGAAGAACAGGCGGCCCGGACGCCCAACGCGATCGCGGTGTCCTTCGGACAAGAGCAATGGAGCTACGTGGAACTTAACGCGCGCGCCAATCAGGTGGCCCGTTATTTGCAAAAACTCGGGGTGGGGCCGGGGATGCTCGTTGGACTCTGCATGCAGCGCTCGCTGGAGCTCTGCGCGGGAGTTTTGGGCATCTTGAAGGCCGGCGCAGGTTACTTGCCAATGGATCCTGCTCATCCGAAGGAGCGGCTGGCTTTTAAATTGGCGGATTCGCAAGCGCGCGTTCTGCTGACGCAGGAAGCCGTGTCGGCGCTGTTTGCTGAAACGCATGTTCGGCCACAAACGGAATCTGCAACTCCGAACGATCTCCCGAGTGGCCCGGTTATCATCTGTCTGGATAAGGAATGGGAACGGATCGCTCAGGAAAACACGGAGAACACCGTCAGCAGCGTGCAGCCGGAGCATCTCGTTTACGTCATCTACACGTCAGGCTCCACCGGTAAACCGAAAGGAGTCCTTACGCCCCATCGGGCGCTGGTCAATCATAGCACCTATTTTAAGAAACGGTTTGCCCTGGACGCCAATGATCGTGTGCTTCAGTTTGCCCCGCTGAATTTTGACGTGTCGGCGGAAGAACTGTTTCCGGCCTGGTTGTCGGGCGCGACGGTCGTGATACGGCCTGAAGCCCTTTCGGCGTCGGTGGATGAGTTTCACGGATTCCTGATCCGCGAGCGGTTGACCGTCCTGAACCTGCCGACACCCTATTGGGACGCCTGGATGGAAGAGATATCTCGCGCGAGGCTGGAGTTGCCGGAATGCCTCCGCTTGGTTGTCGTAGGCAGCGAAGCCGTCTCCGCCGAGCAGTACGCCCGGTGGCAACGTTTGGTTGGTCGGCGCATCCGCTGGTGCAACGCTTATGGCACGACGGAGGATACCATCACGAGCGCTATTTTCGAGCCGGTCGCGGACGAGAAGCTGGCTATGGTGCCTATTGGCCGTCCCATTGCGAACACCCAGGTGTTCATTCTGGATGAACACTTGCAGCCGTTGCCGGTGGGTGTGCCGGGCGCGCTGTATGTCGGGGGCGATGAGTTGGCTCATGGCTATTTGAACCAGCCGGAGTTGACCACGAAAAAGTTTATCGCCGATCCGTTCAGCGACCAGCCGAACGCCCGTCTTTACCAGACCGGCGATTTGGCCCGCTACCGGCCGGATGGCAACATCGAATTCCTCGGACGCGCGGATTATCAGGTCAAGATTCGAGGGTTCCGCATTGAGCTTGGCGAAATCGAATCGGTATTGAGTCAGCATCCGCAAGTGAAAGACGCTGTGGCAACGGCGCGTGAGGTGACACCTAATGACAAAAGGATAGTGGCCTACTATATACCGGCGCCGCCTTCGCCACCCTCCGACGCCAGCTTGATCAGCTTCCTGAAGGAAAAACTGCCGAACTACATGGTGCCCTCTGCTTTCGTGCCGTTGAAAGGCTTTCCCCTGACGCCGAGCGGAAAGATCGATCGCAAGGCCCTGCCCGATCCCGGCACAGACCGACCGGAGCTGGATGACGACTTCGTGCCGCCGAGCACCTCTTACGAAGAGCTGCTGGCCAAAGTCTGGCGCGAGGTGCTCGGCCTGAAGAGCGTGGGGATTCACGACAACTTTTTCGATCTGGGGGGACACTCTTTGCTGGCAATACGCTTGTTCGCGCAGATGGAAAGCCTCACGGGGCGAAAATTGTCCGTGATGACGCTCTTTCACTCGCCTACCATCGCCCAACTGGCTGAGATTCTCCGCCGCAAGGAAACCGCCGCGTCATATTCGTCCTTGGTGGCGATTCAAGAGCACGGATCCAAACCGCCCCTCTACCTGATACACGGCGCCGGCGGTGGCATGTTGTGGGGTTACGCTAATCTGGCCCGATACCTGGAGCGCGATCAGCCTGTCTATGGACTCAATTCCCGAGGCATGGAGCGCCTGGACGAGTTCTCCACGATTGAGGAAATGGCCGCCCAATACGTCGAAGAGATTTGTGAATTCCAACCGGAGGGCCCGTATTATCTTGGCGGCTACTGTTTCGGCGGCGAGGTCGCTTTTGAAATGGCCCGGCAACTCATGACCCAGGGGCGTCAGGTGGCTCTGCTGGCGTTGTTGAACGCCATGCCGCCCAACTCCAGTTACGAAAAGTTCAGTCCCACGCCCAGGCTTGTCGTCCGCTTCCTGGCCAACGCCTGTCTGTGGTTCGATTACTTCCGCCGGTGGACCCCCGAACAAAGACGGAATTTCATGCGCCGAAAAAGCCGGGTGATGAAAAAGAAGCTGAAGGGGATTATCGGCCTGCCCAACAGAGATGCTCCCGGCATTGAAGCCGAAGATCTGATCGATCTATCGCCGTATCCGGAATATCAGCGCAGGCTCTGGGACACCCACATTCGAGCCTCCCGGGCCTACAGACCGAAACCCTATCCAGGACACATCACCCTGTTCCGTACTCGCATTCACACTTTTTTCTGTTCTTTTGATCCTGCATTTGGCTGGGGCGACCTCGCCGCGGGCGGAGTGACGGTGAAAATGGTTCCTGGCGCCCACGAAAGCATCCTGGAGGAGCCACACGTCTGGACGCTGGCGGAGGAGATGAAGAGATTTCTGACGCCCAACACGCACCCATGGCCCGAAGCGTTTGCAAAATAAAATCGATGAACGAATGCCGGCTCACACATAACAATTTATGGAGTTTCTCAAATTTGTATTAAGCAGCTGCCGGGGCATGATGGTTTTCACGGCCATCACTGCGCTGCTGAGCGGGGCTTGCAATGCGGCGCTGATCGCGCTGGTCAACACCGCTCTGAATGCTCCTCAGACCGCCGCGGCGGTTCTAATCGGCAGCTTTGTCGCGCTGGGCCTGGGCAAGCTCATCACCAGTTTTGTTTCCCAGGCCTTGCTGGTGCGCTTTTCTCAAGGCACCATCGCGGAGTTGCGTCGCGATTTGATCCGGAAGATCCTGGCCGTTCCTTTGAGGCAACTGGAGGAGATTGGAACGCCGCGCATTCTGGTGGCGCTGACCGACGATGTCCTGAACATCACCAATGGATTGCTGAGCATTCCTGTGATCGCCGTGAATGTGGCCATCCTGCTGGGAGGCGCGGCTTATCTTGGCTGGCTTTCCTGGCAAATCCTGCTGGCCCTGTTCGCACTCATCGTGTTCGGAAGTGTGGGCTATCGACTTCTCATCGCACGGGGTTTTCAAGCCCTGAATTCTGCCCGCGAAGAAGAAGACCGGTTGTTCGGGCATTTCCGCGCGCTGACTGAAGGGATCAAGGAACTCAAGCTCCATCGGGATCGCCGCAATGTTTTCCTGTCCGACAATATTCAAAAGACCACAGCCACCTTCCAGCAGCACAACGTCACTGCGGAAATTCGCTTTATCCTGGCGCAGCACTGGAGTCATCTCCTGTTTTTCACGCTCATCGGGCTGATCCTGTTTTTGCTGCCCGCCATGCGGAACATCAGCAAGGAAGCGCTCACGGGCTACGTGATCACAACCCTGTATCTGATGGGGCCGCTGGCGGGAGTGCTGGGCAGCTTTTCCCTGTTTGCGCGCGCCAACATCTCTTTGCAAAAGGTCCAGAAGCTGGGCATTTCGCTGTCGTCCCATCCTGCGGAGCAATGGTCGATTGCGCCCCAGCAAGTGCGGCCATCCTTCGAGTGCCTGGAGCTGGTTGGCGTCACCCATTCCTACCATCAGGAGAAAAACGACAATAGCTTTGTGCTCGGACCGCTCGATCTGACTCTCCGTGCCGGTGAACTGGTCTTTCTGGTTGGCGGCAACGGCTGTGGCAAATCCACTCTGGGCAAGATTATCACCGGGCTCTACCCGCCGGAGACGGGCCAAATCCGCCTCGACGGCGCGGCTGTCAACGACACCAACCGCGATGATTTCCGCCAGCTCTTCTCAGCCGTGTTCGCCGATTTTTATGTGTTCGAAAGCCTGCTCGGTCTGCAAGGGAAAAATCTCGACGCCCAGGCGCAGGATTATTTGATTCAGCTCCATCTCAACCACAAAGTCAGGGTCAAAAACGGCGTGTTGTCCACGACGGCTCTTTCGCAGGGACAGCGCAAACGCCTGGCCCTCCTGACCGCTTACCTCGAAGACCGGCCATTTTATTTATTCGACGAATGGGCCTCGGACCAGGATCCACTCTTTAAGAACATTTTTTACACGCAACTTCTGCCGGAACTCAAGGCGCGCGGTAAAACGGTCGTGGTTATTACCCACGACGATAAATATTTCGACCTGGCCGATCGCCTCCTCAAGCTGGACTTCGGCAAGGTGATCTATGAAAAGGATAATCGCCCCGTGACACTCGCGCCCGTCGCCGCCTTGTAATTGCAATGAAGTGATGGTGCCGATGGAGGGGGTCGAACCCACACGTCCTCGCGGACACTAGATTTTGAGTCTAGCGCGTCTGCCAGTTCCGCCACATCGGCCAACTTAGTACAACCAGCTTACGATTGTAATTCAGCGTCCTCTTGACACTTGCGACCGTGTTGCCCCATGAAACGCAACCAAGCCCTAAGCAAAACGGGTTCAAGCTCAAGCTCACGCCGTCATAGATAACCAAAGGTTGTCGACAACCGCAAGCATCCGATTTCGCGGGCGATGGCGACGGAAAGGCATGTTCGTGGCCCGGATCACCGTCGAAAACGACGCCGGGCCCAAGGCTGTGAAGTGGGTGCCTTTGGAGGCCATCCGTCAGCTTAAGCAGCTGAGTAAGGCGCGTTCCTGAGACCACTGTTCGAGCACCAATTTATTCCGGGTCTCTTTCCCACCGAAGTGACGAGGCCTTAAAAGAGGAACTGTTTCCGCCCTTGTCACCAATAGTAGTAAAGAGCCGTATTTTCACGTCGGGCTGGGTTGCGTATTTGGAATTCATGGTCGACATCGATCCAGGCATCATTATCGTGGTGCAACATATTCCGACATCTTTCTATTTTCAGGGGAAGAGCCGTTGGACACTTCGGATTGAGGATGCTTTCCGTTTCGGATCGGTCCAAGAGGCACGGCAATTCTGTGATCAACGAAATGCAAAGGTGTTGCAAATAGTGCTGCGGAAAATTTTTGATTGCCCGGAAGGCGGTGGGACAGTGCGTCTGGCAGATCCCAGCAGTGACGTGCGCTTGCGACCCTTTAAGAAGCCGGTTTCTGCTCCAGCCCTGAACACCCAAGCCGCGGACGATCTGGCTGTCCTGCTGGCGAAGAACAAGGCACTGCGGGAGAAACAACAGCGGCTGGTTCTTGAAATTGACAGCCTGGGAGCAGAAGGCAAAGAAGGTCGGAAAAGGTACCCTTTCAAACCCAAACAGACGTCTTGAACTGACTTAGAAGGTGGGCCCGAGCATCCAGGGAGCAAATTCTTCGTCGCCGATGCCCGCGACCTCGCTCTTGGTCTTCTCGCCGTTGGCGACGGCGATGATCTTCTCGAAGATTCTCAGACCGACTTGTTCGACGGTTTCGGCGCCGTCGAGGATGGTGCCGGCGTTGATGTCCATGTCCTCGTTCATGTGGTTGAAGAGCAGGGTGTTCGTGGCCACTTTGATGCACGGGGCCGGCTTGCAGCCGTAAACACTTCCCCGCCCCGTGGTGAAGACGCCGATGTTGCAGCCCCCGCAGATGAGGCCGGTCATGCTTACCGGATCGTAGCCGGGGGTGTCCATGAAGCAAAAGCCGGGCGTGGTGATCGGTTCGGCATAATCATAAACCGCAGCCAACGGCGACTGACCGCCTTTGGCGACGGCGCCAAGGCTCTTCTCATAGATGGTTGTCAGCCCGCCTTCTTTGTTCCCGTAACTGGGGTTGTTGTCGATGGTGGCGTTGTGCATGCGGGCGTGGTCTTCCCACCAGTGGATGAATGAAACGAGCTTCTGGCCAACTTCCGGTGTGACGGCACGGCGCGTGAGCAAGTGTTCGGCGCCGTAAATCTCGGGCGTCTCGGCCAGCACCGAGGTGCCGCCATAGCGAACGAGCTCATCGGAAGCCACGCCGAGCGCGGGGTTGGCGGTGATGCCGCTGTTGCCGTCGGAGCCGCCGCAGTTTTCGGCGAGGACCAATTTGCTGATGGGTTGTCGGGTGCGGCGCATGTCGTTGGCCACCGGCAGCAGTCTGGCCACAGCGGCCACGCCGGCTTCCACGGTCTTGCGGACGCCGCCGGTACTTTGAATGGTCATGAATGTGGGCGCGAGTTCGCCCGGTTGCGGCTGATCCAGTTTGTAGTCCTTGGCGATAAATTGGACCTGGTTCACTTCGCAACCCAGGCCAATCATCACGTAGCCGCTGATGTTGGGATGGCGGGCGATGCCGGCCAGCACGCGCTGAAGCAGTTTGTGGGGGGCGCCAGGTTGCATGGCGCAACCACCCTTGTGGGTAAAGGCGATCACGCCGTCCACGCCGGGGAAATCGCGCTTGAAATCCGTTGTCTTGAATTTGTCGGCGACGTAGTGCGAAGTGGATGCCGAACAATTCACGCTCGAAATAACGGCCAGATAGTTGCGGGTGCCGACACGGCCATTGGGACGAAGGTAGCCCTGGAAATAGCGCATCTGGTCCGGCGGGTAGTAAGCGACAGCCCTGGCATCGGCGCAGAATTCATAGTCGCGCCCGAAATCTTTCATCACGACGTTGTGCGTGTGGACGTGGTCGCCCGGAGCGATACGGCCTTTGGCGAAGCCAATGACCTGTCCATATTTTCGGACGGCTTGGCCGTCTTCAATTTGAGAAGTGGCTATTTTATGGCCGGGCGGAATATCGCGCGCGGCGGTGAGGCAGGCGGAGCTGGTGGAAAGCTCGGCGCCGACCTTGATGGGGCGTTTAACCACAGCCACGTTGTCATTCTCACGCAGGCGAAGCGCGAAATCTTCGAGTTTTCTTTCGGGCATGTCTGGTTCCAGAGTAAACAGCCCCTTGCGGAAGGTCAAACCATGGTCGTCGATAGGGAAACCTGATTGCAGGCGGGCGATGCTCGGTTAAGCTGCGCGGGGAATGACAAACCGGTTTTACGAGGCAGGTGAAAAGCGCGCCGCTCGGGTAAACGAGTTGTTCGCTGCCATCGCGTCGCGGTACGATCTCATCAATGACCTGCAGAGTTTCTGGCTGCACCGCTCGTGGAAACGGAAGCTCGTGCGGCTGGCCAATCCAAAACCAGGCGAGCGCGCTCTGGATCTTTGCTGCGGCACCGGTGACGTCGCGTTCTTATTGGCCGAGGCCGGCGCCAAGGCAGTGGGACTCGATTTCAGTGAACCGATGCTGGCCAGGGGCAGAGCCAAAGTGCCGCCTGCCACGAGCCACCCACCCGGTGTTGTCAATCCACAGTTCATCCAGGGCGATGCTCAGGCGACGCCATTTCCCGAGAATCACTTCGACGTCGTGACAGTGGGATATGGCTTGAGGAATCTGGCCAGTTGGGAACGTGGACTGGAAGAAATGTTGCGTGTGGCCAGGCCAGGCGGGCGCCTTCTGGTCCTGGATTTTGGAAAACCCGATAATGCGCTTTGGCGAGGGCTTTATTTCGGTTACCTGCGACGGATTGTGCCGTTGTTCGGAAAGGTTTTCTGCGGCGACTCGCAGACCTACGCTTACATTCTGGAATCGTTGAATCGCTATCCGGCGCAACGCGGTGTGGCGGCGAAGATGCAAAAGATGAACTGCGCGGATGTGCGCGTGGTCAACGTGCTCGGTGGCGCCATGACCATCAACTATGGGGTGAAACATTAGTTCGTTAAAACGTTGAAGCGTTGAAGCGTTGAAACAGGAAAGACCTTTTGTTGATCCAATGCTGCAAGGGTGCAACGAGTTGACGATTTGACCTTCAACCCCGCGACGCTTCACGGTAGCCTTTGGGCGTGCCAGCAGAGTTCGATGTCATCATCGCTGGCCTCGGCGCGATGGGAAGCGCCGCGGCCTTCCACTTAGCCAGGGCCGGCAAGAAGGTGCTCGGGCTGGACCGTTTTACTCCGCCTCATTCGTTTGGATCGTCCCACGGCCAAAGCCGCATCATTCGCGAAGCCTATTTCGAACATCCGGTCTATGTGCCGATTGTTCAGCGCGCCTATGAATTATGGAATGATTTAGCCAGGAAGACGGGCCAACAACTTTTCCTCCAGACCGGTGGCCTTATGATTGGGCGGCCCGACGGGTTGGTCGTGGCCGGCGCAAGGCGCAGCGCTGAGATGCATCGACTGCCGCACCAGTTTCTTTCCGCAGAAGAAATCACGCGCCGATTTCCGGCGTTGCGCCCGACAAAGGACATGGCCGGTGTTTGGGAACCGCGCGCGGGAGTCCTGTTCCCCGAACAGTGCATCGCGGCGCACCTTGCCCGCGCTCAGGAACATGGCGCAATACTGCACTACGCCGAGAGAGTGTTGCGATGGGAACCGGATGGCAGCGGCGTGAAGGTAACGACCGATATCGATGACTATCGGGCGGAGCAGGTGATTTTATCGGCCGGCAGTTGGCTCAAATCCCTGCTGCCGGATTTGGATCTGCCTTTGACGGTGGAGCGGCAAGTGCTCTTCTGGTTTGATTCAAGCGACCGGAAATCGTTTCAACCGGAACGATGCCCTATTCACCTTTGGGAATATGCGGCGGGACGATTCTTCTATGGCTTCCCGGAGGTGGGCAATGGTGTCAAGGTCGCGGGCCATCACGAAGGCGAGTTGACCGATCCGGATTTGATTCGGCGCGAAGTCGGCCCCGAAGAGATCGAAGTCATGCAGCGAATCATCCAGCCCTTCCTTCCATCGCTCGACGGTTGTTTCCGTGAAGCCGCCGTATGCATGTACACCAACACGCCGGATGGTCATTTTCTCATCGACCGGCATCCGTCGCTGCCGCAGGTGCTCATTGCCAGTCCTTGCTCGGGCCATGGCTTCAAATTCTCCAGCGCCATCGGGGAGATCCTTGGCGATCTGATTACAAACGGACGGTCTCGATTCGATTTGAGCCTGTTTCGATTTCGTCCTTGAAGGAGCGCGGAGGTCTTGTCGGTGGGTTCATCAGGTCTCTCACGAGCGGACAGGGCGTCCGCGCTCGCATAGCTCCTCGACAACCACCGGCACACTCGCGTAAGTTCACGCGGATGTCAGCAACAGACGAATCCCTCAGCCCGTTGTTTGTGCGGGATCTGCAAGCCATTGTTGGCCAGGAAGGCATTATCGCGGGGGAACAGGAGTTATTGGTTTACGAGTGCGATGCGTACACATTGGAAAAACGGCGGCCGGGCGTCGTTGTCCTGCCTCGCACGACAACGGAAGTTGCGGCCGTCGTCAGTCTTTGCGCCAAAAGCAAGGTGCCAATCATTCCGCGCGGCGCGGGCACAAGCCTCAGCGGAAGTGTCCTGGCCGTAACGGGCGGGGTGATGATCGCCCTGACGCGGATGAACAAAATCATCGAAGTGGACTATCGCAATCGTCGTGCGCTGGTCGAGGCGGGTTGCGTCAACGCCTGGGTGACCAACGCGGTAAAGGCTCGTGGCTTTTTCTACGCGCCCGATCCTTCCAGCCAGCCTGCTTGCACACTGGGTGGGAACATCGCCACCAATTCCGGCGGCCCCCACACGCTCAAATACGGGGTCACCACCAATCACATCCTGGGATTTGAAATGGTCCTGCCCGATGGCCAGGTGATTTGGCTCGGCACAAAACCCGATGGCGGCGAGGATGTGGACGGCTACGATCTTCGCGGCGTCGTGATCGGCAGTGAGGGAATGTTTGGCGTGGTGACGCGCGCTTTGGTTCGGCTGAGCCGCGCCCCGCAAGCTTACAAGACCTTGCTCGGCGTTTTCGAGAATGTCGATGATGCCAGCCGGGCGGTGAGCGATATCATTGCGGCCGGTATGGTGCCTGGCGCTTTGGAGATGATGGATCAACTCATTACGCAGGCCGTGGAGGCGGCTTATCATTTCGGATTTCCGCTCGATGCCGGTGCGGTGCTCATTGTGGAGTTGGACGGGTTGGCCGCTGGTTTGGAGCGCCAGGCCCAACGAGTGATCGAACTTTGCCAAAGGAACCGCGCACGCGAAGTCCGCCTGGCCCAGTCCGACCAGGAGCGCGCTGATCTGTGGAAATGTCGGAAGCGGGCCTTTGGCGCGATTGGCCGTCTCAGCCCGAACTTCCTCACCCAGGACGGCGTGGTGCCGCGATCGAAACTGCCCCAGGTGATGCAATTCATCCGCGCGTGCAGCCAGAAGTACGGACTGCGCATCCCAAATGTCTTTCACGCCGGCGACGGCAACATCCATCCGCTCGTGCTCTACGATGAGCGCGATCCCGATCAAATCCGCCGGGCGCTGGCTGCGGGCCACGACATCCTCGAAAAGTGCATCGAACTGGGCGGCAGCGTGACGGGCGAACACGGCATCGGCGTGGAGAAGATTGATTTTATGGAAAAGCAATTCTCGCGAGAGGATCTGGATGCGATGCGGATGCTAAAGCGGGTCTTCGATCCGGAGGGGCGCTGCAATCCGCACAAGATGTTTCCTGGCTCCAAACGCTGCGCCGACTTCGCTCCCAGGAAACAGATCGCGGCCTGAACGCGTCTATCCGAGAAGGCGCACAAAGACAACGGCATGAGCCGGTCGGAATGTTATTACGGTCGGTTTTACCGTTCCATAACGCTCTCGTATGCGGTCGATGCCGGAAAGATTCAGGCTAACTATCGCGACGGTGTCTTGACAGTAACACTTCCGAAGAGCGAACACGCTAAACCAAAACGGATCGACGTATAGGTTGCTTAAAGCGACCGCCTCGATGCGGACCGCGGACAAAAAGTTCCGCGGTTCGCAGTGTAGCAATTGCCTTTTCTTTGCTTGGACAAATCAGAAGCGGCGAGCCGATTTAGCAGCTAGCGAGAAAATGGTGCGCGATAGTGGGTTCGAACCACTGACCCCTTCCGTGTCAGGGAAGTGCTCTACCACTGAGCTAACCGCGCACAACAGGGGGCCAAAGACTGGCAAACCGGCGCAATCGTTGGCAAGTGTAGAATGCTTTCGATTTTTGTGTAGTCAAGACGCGGCGTCAGCTTAGCACGTCCACTCAGTCAAAGACCGTCCAACCCCGAAAATAAACCCTCTTTGTTTCTTTGAGTCTTTTTTGGGCCCGGCTTAGAAATGATTCGTGCAAGTGCAGTTCCTCCTTGGCCCCGCCGGCAGTGGAAAAACTTTTCGCTGCCTGGAGGAGATCCGCTCGGCGCTGGTCGCGTCGCCACAGGGGTTGCCCCTGGTGTTGTTGGCGCCGAAGCAAGCCACCTATCAGTTGGAAAGGGCGCTATTGTCAGGGCCGGAACTGCCGGGCTATACACGGCTGCAGATTCTTTCTTTTGAACGGCTCGCCCAATTCATCCTCGCTCGACTCCACGTAGCTCCGCCGAGACTTTTAAGCAACGAGGGGCGCGTGATGGTCTTGCGGGCATTGCTCGGACACAAATACAGCGAGCTGAAACTCTTTCACGCCAGCGCCAGGCTGCCCGGTTTTGCGCAACGACTCAGCTTGCTGTTGCGCGAACTGCAGCATTATCAACTCTCGCCGTCGCGCTTGGCTCAACTTGTGAAGAAACCGGGCCTGGTCCCGACACTTAAGGACAAGTTGCAGGATCTGGCGCTCTTGCAACAGGCTTATTTGGATTGGCTCAATGAGCGGCGCCTGCACGATGCGGATTGTCAGCTGGAATTCGCGGCCGACGCATTGCGTAGCAATTCCAAGTTTCGCGTCTCGCGTTCCGAGTTTTTCTTTGAGGGGTTGTGGCTCGATGGTTTCGCGCAGATGACACCGCAGGAACGAGGCCTTTTGACCGCGGTTGTGCCATTCTCGCAGAAGACTACTCTGGCCTTTTGCCTTGACACCGAAGCTGCCAGCGAAACCTCATGGTATTCGCCGTGGGCGGTGGTGCAGGAAACCTATTCGCATTGCCGCCACGAGTTGGAGGCGCTGCCCGGATGCAAAATAGAACTCCAATGGCTCCAGCGCGATGCCGCGAGGAATCGCTTCGGAGGACAACCGGTGTTGCAGCACGTCGAGCAGCATTGGGCTCATCCAGGGCCGTTTGCGCTGCGTGGACAAGGCGACTTGTTTGATGACCGCTGGCAAGCGCAACAGAACGCGGCTGACTCGCTTCGTGTCGTCGCCTGCGTCAACGCCGAGGCCGAAGCGACCTTTGCCGCGCGTGAAATCCTCCGTTATGTCCGCAACGAACGGGGCCGCTTCCGTGACGTGGCTGTGCTGGTGCGCGAGTTGGAGAATTATCACGGTCCACTGCGCCGGGTTTTCTCCAGATACGGCATCCCGTTCTTTCTGGATCGACGCGAGCCGGTGGCGCACCATCCGCTGGCCGAACTCACGCGCAACGCGCTGCGGACCATCGCCTACGACTGGCGGCAGGGCGATTGGTTCGGCGCTTTGAAATCCGGGCTCGTCAAGGCGGCGGACGAGGAAATTGATTGGTTGGAAAACGAAGCGCTCGCGCGCGGCTGGCAAGGTAGGGTCTGGCAATCGCCATTAGACTTCGACGGCGAGGCCGACCTTGCCGAAAAGGTGGAGACGCTTCGACAGCGGCTGGTCGCTCCGTTCAATGAGCTGGCACAATCCCTCAAAGGGTCACCTTCGGGGACACAGCTTGTCGGGGCGCTTCGCCGTTTTTGGGAAGTGCTCGAGGTGTCCGAACAACTCGAAGCATGGAGCGAGGCTAAGCTTTCAACGTTCAACGTTCCCAGTTCAACGGCCATGCACGCGACCGTCTGGGACGAGATGCAGAAATGGCTGGAGAACCTCGAACTGGCCTTTGCGGATGAAACGCGTTCACCGGCCCAATGGCTGCCCATTGTAGAGGCTGGCCTGTCGAGCCTGACGATCGGTGTCGTCCCGCCGGTGATGGACCAGGTCTTGATCGGTTCCATCGATCGCGCACGCAACCCGGATCTCAAGCGGGCCTTCGTGCTTGGAGTCAACGAAGGCGTGTTTCCCCTGCGCCCGGTCGCCACGAATCTGTTTACCGACGCAGACCGAAAGCAACTTGAACAACACGGCTGTCCCGTGGGGGCCGATACCCGACGGCAAATGGGACACGAGAATTTTTATGGCTACATTGCCTGCACTCGGGCCCGCGAAAAGGTGACGCTGACCTACGCCGCACACGATGCCAGCGGGAAGGCCTTAAATCCCTCTTCATTCGTGGCGCATCTAAAGCGCCTCCTTCCGGCGCTGCAAGAGGAGCATTTCGTGATGAGCGCCAACCTGACGGAATGCGAACATTCCTGCGAAGTCATTGCGCCCTTATTGCTCGACCACAATCAAGCCAACGCAGGCACGGGCGCGGATTTGAATGTGCTGACAACCTGGCCGAGCGTTGCGCGAGTGCTGGAGCGTTTCAGGGCCGTGCGCTCCGCAGCCGAATCAGAATCAATTTCGCCACAATTGGCCCACCGGCTTTATGGTCCCGTGCTCCGAACGTCTGTCAGCCGTCTGGAACAGTTTGCCGCCTGCCCCTTTCGCTTTTTTGTGAACTCCGGCTTGCAGGCAGAGGAGCGGCTACGCTTCGAGGTGGATGCGCGGGAACGCGGCAGTTTTCAACACGAAGTGCTGAAGCGGTTCCATGAACGGGTGCGCAGTATGGACAAGGAATGGCGCAACCTGACGCCAACCGAGGCGCGTGAGCGCATCGGTCAAGTGGCGGGAGAGTTGACGGCTGAGTTTCGGCGAGGACTTTTCCAGGCGAGCGAGCAAAGCGTGTTTACAGCGCGCAGTCTCACGGCCGCGCTCCAGGATTTCATCGAAGTCATCATCGGATGGATGGCGCACTATGCGTTTGATCCGCGGGCTGTGGAGCTGTCTTTCGGCAATCAGGGCGATCCGCTTCCTCCATGGGAACTTGACCTGGGCGACGGGCACCGCATGGCCTTCCGGGGAAAAATCGACCGTGTGGATGTTGCGGAGGGAGATGCCCCGGGCAATGTCTTGTGTGTTGTTCTCGACTACAAGTCGCGCCGGAAAAACCTTGATCCGATTCTGCTCGCGCACGGCGTTCAACTTCAATTGCCGGCTTACCTGGCGGTTCTGCGGCAGATCCAGGCGGCACGCGGCATCCTGGGCGTGAAGGAACTTGTGCCGGCGGGCGTGTTTTACGTGAACCTGCGCGGCTCCTACAAAGGGGCCAGCAGTCGCAACGATGCGCTCGGTGAAGCAGGGGGCCAGGCTCGTCTTCGAGCTTACCGGCACAGTGGACGATTCAGCGTCGGGGCGCTGGCTCAACTGGATGGCGGCCACAAGGAAGCGCCCAGTGGCCAATTCAACTACAAACTAACCAGACAGGCGGCGCCCAATCGCAGTTACCCGGACATGCTCGAAGTGGCGGCGTTTGATGCGCTGCTCGATGACGTGGAACAGCAGCTTCGGACGATGGGACGCGCTATCTTCCAGGGCGTGGCTAAGGTGGATCCGTATCGCAAAGGTGTCGAAACAGCGTGTGACCAGTGCCGTTACCAATCCATCTGCCGCATCGATCCGTGGGTGCACGCGTATCGGATTCTAAAGAGGCCCGGCGATACATGAGCGAACCGACTCCAAACCAACGCCGGGCCATTGGAGCCAAAGGCAACGTGGTGGTCGAGGCCGGCGCCGGCGCGGGCAAGACGCGAACGCTGGTCGAACGCTGTCTGGCGCGCGTGTTCGACAAAGATGAGCCTGTGTCGCTCGACGAAATTCTGATGGTCACGTTCACCGAAGCTGCGGCAGCCGAAATGCGGCAGCGGATTCGCGTCGAGCTGGAAGCGCGGCTCGGCAAAGAGCCTGACAATAGACGGCTGGCCGAACAATCCGCGCTGCTCGAAACAGCGCATATCAGCACGCTCCATAGCTTCTGCCTGCATTTGGCTCGGCATCATTTCTATGAGCTGGGGATCGACGCGCACATCTCGGTTCTGGACGAGACCGAAAGTCATCTCCTCGCGCAGCAGACGCTCGAGGAAGTGCTGCGCCGCCACTATGCCGGCTCCAACCCAAATGCGGAGGCAGTTCAACAGTTGATCCTCACGCAGGGCCGGGGATGGGACCAGCCCATTCGCGAACTCGTGCTGCGCCTGCATGAATACACACAGACATTAGCGGACCCCGAAGAATGGCTTCGCCAACAGCTCGCGCACTTCCAATCGACGACGCCACTCCTTTGGCTGGACTGGCTTTTGGAGAACCTCCAGACATGGTGCCGGGAATGGACCGACGTGCTAGGGAAGATTGCTTCCAAAAACCCACGGGCCCGGCAGTGCCTTCTGGCTCTGCGCCATCTGCCGGAATCTGCTTCCCGCGCTGAAGCCGCCGCGATGCTGATGGATATTTTGTCCGTCGATGTCACCTGGCCGGCTGGACAAAAAACCGTTTTGCGTGAACCGCTGGAGGATCTATTCGAAGAGGCGCGATTTCTGAACTCGCTGGCCGCCAGGAACGGTGAAGTCGATCCCCTGACGGAAGATTGGAACTGGATGCGGACGCAGATGCTGGCCTTGCTGGAACTGACGCGGGAATTCTCCACTGAGTTTGCCGGCGCCAAGCGCGCTGAAGGCGCCGTCGATTTTCACGATTTGGAGCAGTTTGCGCTGCGGCTCTTGTGGGATGGCAAGGGCAAGCGTGCCACGCCCATCGCTCAGGAGTGGCGCCAGACGTTTCGGTTGATCTTTGTGGATGAATATCAGGACATCAATGAGGCGCAGGACCGGATCATCGAAGCGCTCAGCCGTGACGGCCACGAGGCGAACCGCTTTCTGGTCGGGGACGTGAAGCAGAGTATCTATCGCTTCCGGCTCGCCAACCCGCGCATCTTCCAGGCCTACAGCCGTCGATGGGCAAGGGACCTTCCCCTCGACCAAACCATCCCGCTGGCGGAGAATTTTCGCAGTCACGAAGTGATTCTCAATTTCATCAATCCGCTCTTTGAGACGCTGATGCGTGAGGAAATGGGCGGCGTGAAGTACGACGAAGCCGCACGGCTCCGCTTCGGCAATCCAACGGAGAGACTGGCGCTGTCCGCAGCCGCCGATCCTGCACCGCGTGTGGAAGTTCACCTCTTCCTGACCGGGGGCGAGCACGAGAACGACAGCGAAGATTCCGAAAATAACTCTGACGGTCCGAGCATCGCCGATCTTTCGAGCGCAGACAAGGAGGCCCGTCTGGTAGCCCTCCGCCTGAAGGATCTCAAAGCGCAAGGCTTACTCATTTGGGATGAGGGCTTAAACACCCGACGCCCGGTCGAGTGGAGCGACATGGTAGTTCTCTTGCGCGCGCCAACTGGCAAGGCGGAGAGTTTTGCCAAGGAATTCTCACGGCTGGCCATTCCGTTGGAGGTGGCGCGCAGCGGTTTCTTCGACGCACTCGAGGTTTCCGATTTACTCAGTCTGCTCACGTTGCTCGATAATCCGCTCCAGGATGTGCCCGCTTTGGCCGTTTTGCGTTCACCGCTGGTGGGTTTGTCGCTCGATGAGCTGGCGCGCATTCGCCTGGCAGCGCGCAAGGTGCGTTTCTGGACGGCGCTGCAACGTTTCCATGAGACGCAACAGTCCGATCCGTGTTGGCAAAGGGTGGAATTGTTCCTGCAACAGTTCCGACGCTGGCGTTCACTGTCCCGGCAGGCATCGCTCACCCGGCGTCTTGAAGTGGTGCTGGATGAGACTCACTATCTTGACTGGCTGCTGGCCCAGCCGCGCGGGAGGCAAAGAAGGGCCAACGTGCTTCAATTGCTTGCCTTGGCGCGCAAGTTTGATGAACGGCAGGGCCGAAGCCTGTATCGTTTCCTCCAATTCATCGAGGCGCAGCGAGAGACGGCGGTCAACGTTGAACCTGCTCCGGTGGAAACCCAAAACGCCGTCCGCCTGATGAGCATTCATCAGAGCAAAGGGTTGGAATTTCCCGTGGTGGTGGCGGCGGATTTGGGAAAGCGGTTCAATCTGTCCGAATTGCAGGCTGGTGTCATCCTCGACCAGGAATTTGGCTTATGCCCGCAAGTCAAGCCGCCACAGGCGGGCCAATATTATCCGAGCCTGCCACAGTGGCTGGCCAGGCGGCGACAGAAGGCGGAAGCGCTGGGCGAGGAATTGCGCATTCTTTATGTGGCGCTCACGCGAGCTCGGGACAGGTTAATCTTGAGCGGCTCGTGTTCGGCCAGGACGGCATTGGAGAAATGGCCTCGAAACGCTCAAGGGCTCCCGGCGCCACACGAGCTTTTGACGGCGCGCAATTTTCTCGACTGGCTGGGGCCATTCCTGACACGAGTCGCGCCCGGTTGGACGAAGTGTGCGCGCGGTGAAAGCAGCCTGTGGCAATGGCGAATCCATCGTGACGCGGATCTGGTGGAAACACCCCGGGCCAAAGCGCAGCGCCCGCTCACGCCAGCATCGCTCGATGCTCAAGGATTGGAGTTGCTCCGACGACGATTGGAGTGGCGGTATCCCTTTGCGCCCGCCACATGTCAGCCAGCTAAAACCTCCGTCACGTTGTTGCGACGACATTGGGCCGCTGAATCCGATGCCGAGGCACCGGCGGCGCCTTTCTTGCGAGAGTACTCCTTTGCTGTGGCGAAGCGGACAGATGGCGACCTGAATGCCGTCGAGATCGGCATCGCGCACCATCGATTCCTCCAGTTTGCTGCCATTGAAGCGATGAGCGATGAAGCGTCTTTGAAGTGCGAGGTGCAACGCCTGACCGAAAATCAGTTCCTTTCCGAGGGGCAGGCGAAGGCTTTGGACCTTGCCGCGTTGGGGGGCCTTTGGCGATCGGAATGCGGCCAACGCATTCGTGCCCATGCAGCGTCTGTGCACAGGGAATTGCCTTTTACCTTGCGCTTCACCCGCGACGACCTGGCGGCGCTGGGTTTTTCGATGCTTGAAGACATTCCTGCCGGCGAATTTATCGTCGTTCAGGGCGTGGTGGATCTGGCGGTGATCTTGCCGAAGGAGATTTGGGTTCTCGATTTCAAAACGGACCGAATCGATGACCGGAACCGGGCAAAGAAGACCGCACAATATGAACGGCAGTTGGCACTCTACGGTTCGGCCCTCAGCCGCATTTTCCGGCGGCCGGTCACGGAACGCTGGCTGCACTTGCTGGCAACCGGGGAGACGATTTCCATTTAGGCCGTAGCGCGGCCTTTCCAGGCTGCCGAGGACGGGACTAAAAAGTCCCGCCAACCCGCAGGCTCGAAAGCCTGCGCTACAATCGTCTTGCTGCGTTTCGAATGGGTCAACTAAGTTGTTGCATATGTCTTTGCCCGCTGATTATCACATGCACACGGCGCTCTGCCGGCATGCGGTGGGCGAGCCGGCTGACCTTGCCGCCCACGCCGTCAGGATCGGCTTGAAAGAGATCGGGTTTTCGGAGCATAACCCCATGCCGCGCGACGATTGGGATGACTGGCACATGCTCCAGACAAACCTTGACGAGTACGTGGCCAACGTCGAAAAGGCGCGCCGCGATTATCCGAGCCTGACCATCAAGCTGGCGCTGGAGATGGATTTTATTCCCGGGCAGGAAGAATGGATTCGCGATTTGGCCGCACGCCATCCCTGGGATTATTTGATTGGCGCCGTTCACTACGTTTCCGATTCGTGGGACCTGGACAATCCCAAGAGAATTTCCGAATGGAAGAACCGCGACCCATGGGAGGTGTGGAACGTCTATTTCGAGCGGCTGACCCTGGCCGCGGAATCGCGTCTGTTTGAGATCATCGCCCATGCGGACCTCTGCAAAAAGTTCTGTTTTTATCCGAAGCAGGATCATACGCCCCTTGTCGCTCGATTTTTGAAGGCGGCGAAGCAAACGGGAGCCGCTATGGAACTGAACACGGCCGGCCTGCGCAAGGACTGCAAGGAAATCTATCCGAGCCCGAAGATCGTGCAGATGGCGAGAGAAGCGGGCGTTCCCATCACTTTCGCGTCGGATGCACATGCTCCCACCGAAGTGGGAATGAACTTTACCGAGGCCGTGGCGCTGGCTCGCACTGCAGGCTACACGCACTGCTGTCGCTTCACCCGGCGGCAGCGTGAGGATGTGCGGCTTTGACGATAGCTTCCTGCGGCGCGCTGACCTAAATGCCTTTCGGGAATTCGCCGTCCGTTGTCCCGGAGGGACATCGTGAAAATAGCCAGGCGTTTCAACGCCGGGTGGTGCGGATCAAAAACCACCGAGTCCCGGAGGGACGAAAGAAAGATCAGGTTTAAGAATTGGATTTTCTGCCGTCCCTTATAGGTCTGTATTCTCGGCTCAACCCGGCGTTGAAACGCCGGGCTATTTTCGGATGTCCCTCCGGGACAAACACCTGCCTGAATTCCCGAAAGGCATTAGCGCTAATCCCCGAAACGGGCCATTGAGAAGGGTGCCGGCTTGGTTAGACTACCAACGTTGAATGCCAGATCATTGCAGACCGGGATGCTTGATTCACCTGATGAGGGGTCGTCCATGAATCCAGCCGCAACGCGGGACTTCATGGAGCGGTTGCTCTCGGCTTACCAACCGGGCTGGTCGCTGAGACGACCATTTTATTCTGATCCGTGCGTTTACAAAACAGACATCGAGCGCCTTTGGCGCCAGGGCTGGCTCTTTGCCGGTCATTCCTGTGAGATCCCCAAGTCCGGCGATTACTTCGTTATGGATGTGGACACGGACTCCCTGATTGTGATTCGTACCGAAGAGGGCGCATGCCAGGCGCTGCACAATGTCTGCCGCCACCGCGGTTCACTTATCTGCACCGAAACGGCGGGCCACGTCCATCGGTTGGTCTGTCCCTATCATCAGTGGACTTACGGTCTTGATGGAAAACTGCTGGCGTGCCGCGGGATGCAGGAAGATTTGGACAAGTCGCAATTCAGTCTGCGCACTGTCCATGTCCGCGAGGTCGAGGGCTTGATTTTCATAAGCCTGGCCGACAAACCAATCGACTTTGAGCCCGCGCGCCAACTTTTGTCCGCGTTTGCCAGACCGCAGGGTTTCGGCCGGGCGAAGGTCGCCAAAGCGGTGGACTATCGGGTCAAAGCCAATTGGAAACTGGTTTGGGAGAACAATCGCGAATGTTTTCATTGCAACGTCAACCATCCTCAATACATCAAAGCCAATTTCGATCATTACAACGCCGATGACACGCGGCCGGCGATTCGGGAGGAGGTCGCAGCCGCCGTGGCGCGCAGTGAGAAAAAATGGGCCGCTGCCGGTTTGGCCACCACGCACAAGCAAACCGGGATGACCCAATTTCCAGACGCGGCAAAGAACATCTGGTTTTCGTGCAACCGCACGGCTTTGGCCAGGGGCTACGTCAGCGAAACGATGGATGGCCGGCAAGTCGCTCCGCTGATGGGGGATTACAAAGATCCCGACGTGGGCACACTGCGTATTCGGGCTTTGCCGAATTTCTGGAACCATTCCAGTTGCGACCATGCGGTCAGCACGCGCCTGCTTCCGGCGGGGCCGGAGTTAACGGCCATACGCGTTTGGTGGCTGGTGGATGAGAAGGCCATCGAAGGACGCGATTACGATCTGGAGAAGCTGATGCCGTTCTGGCAGCTCACGTCCGAGCAGGATTGGGAGATCTGCGAACGCCAGCAGCGCGGCGTAAATTCTACCGCCTACACGCCTGGCCCGTACTCAACTTATAAAGAGTATAACGTGGACGGCTTCGTGCGGTGGTATGTAAAGAACTTGACGGGGTGAACTCTTTTTTTGTGCGAACATATGCCAAAAGTAATCCCCGGAACTACAGGTCCAATACGCGACAAACGTTTTCCCTCTTGACCTATCGCCTTAATGGTGACCTCAGGGGGGCGGTGCTGTTTCCATTGATAATGATGCGATAGAAGCATTTTGGCAGGCCGCGGTTATCGACATACGTGAATGTGCCAGTATTGCCCAGCAACGCCCGGTTTCGCAAAACGACCCACTGCCTCAAATCTTCGGACGCTTCGATTTGATAACTGTTTTTCGAGGTTCCTCGCAGCGTAATAGTCGCTTCCTGCTGAGTGATGTCAAAATCAGCCTTCACTCCATCGGGGAGGACTATACGATGCCGTCTCGCTTGTGCCGACTCCTCAAACGGCCCGAATGCGAGCAAGCCCAGAAGAAGAGAGAATGTCCATTTTTTTAACCCGAGATGTATGATGCGATGTTTGTTCATAGTTTTTGTCTAAATACCAGTAATCTGGATTGCCCACGGATAGAGCAGTCAACGTACCGATACTGGACTGTGCTTGATCCGCCTTTTCCGACCCTCATCGAGTGTCCGAGTAGCGAACACGATGTCCAGAACTGGGGCAACGGAGACGGGAAAAGCCCAGCGACTCTGAACTGGGATTCACACGGGATTCACACCCCCAAAAACTGGAGCCGCCAAAGCGTCTGCATATTCCCTGTTCTGGTGATTTTCGCTACTGCAGGACAAGGATGCCCCTCACTCTGTAAACTGGGCATCAGTGCTATCGCGCCAACCGATAGAACGCGGGGCCGTTGGTGCTTGCTTCCGTGAATGTGCTGGCGCCGAGAGTGCCTGACACGTCTTCCCAATTCGCCGGAGCCAGAGCCGAGGTTTTTTGCAAGCGGATGCCCGTGCCGCCAGTCCAGTTCAGGCGAACATTACCCCCCTCTCTCACAATTGAAAGGCGTGGCAGGGTTTGCACAAAAATCCCTAAATCCTTCGGCCCACCCAGCGCCTGTACTTCCGTCGCGCTCATCGTTCGATCCGTGAATGCGAAGCTGCTCAGGTAGAGCACGTGCGTGTAGCTGCTGGACGCATCGCCTTCGTTGAACAAAAGCAGGTCGGGACCGCCATCGACGTTTGAGTAAAGAGAATGACGCCCGTCCAGCGACGCGGCGCCGCTAAAGACGGGATTTCCGTTCACATAGTAGCTGACTATGCCTGCGGACAAGTCGGCGGCGAAAGCGATGCGGTGCCAGGCGCCTGACGTGATCGTGTTGCTTGGGGCATAGCCAATGGCGGAAATACCCAGCCGTCCGTCCGGGTCAACGTACCAATCCGCATCGTTGGCGTTCTGTGGGTTGGTATTGAACAACGCGGTCCAGTTCAGCGGCGAAGGGATGAGCAGATCAAAAATGATTGTAAACTGGTTGATGTAAATGCCTCCGCCGTTGGGGCCGCTGCTGGTGAGCCTAACGTGATAGCCATTGCCTGACCCCGTGAAGGCCGGCACGCGCATGTAGCGGGTTGGATAGCCAGCGATGTTAGGAATATTCACGCCGTCGGAAGTGCCGAAGCTGGTGAGGTTCGAAGTGACTGCGCCGTCAGCGTACGAGAGCAGGCCGTTCCCAAGCGCAGGCGCCAGATCGCCATTTGCAAACGTCCACTCATACACATACACCGCACGAGTCGTAAACGACCAGACGTCGCCAGTCACTACGCCGGAGGATGTGACTTCGTCCACACGCCAATAGTAAGTAGCGTTCTGTGCCAGCGTGCCAGTCGCGAAGGTGGCGTTGGTTTGATTCGTCCGGAAGATGCCGGGGCTGGTCGTCCCAAAATAGACGCTGTGTGAAAGAGTGTTGCTGCCTGGCCGCCAACTGAGCGTCACATTTAGCGGCACGTTGGTCGCGCCGGACGCAGGGGTCGGTTGAGACGCTTGGGCGATCAAAACAGGAGGCGTCACTAGGAAGCGGCTGAGGACGGCGCGATGATCCGAGGGCCAGGGATTGACGCTGTTGCGGTGATCCAGTTCCGTCGATTCAACCACGGTCATGCCGTCGCCGCTGGAAAAGAAAACGAAGTCGATGCGATCAAAGGCGCTGAACGGCTCTTGATCGGTCCGAGGCGTCCAGGTGATACCCGGTTCGTCGAATGCAAACGCGGGCGGATAGGTGCGATTGCCCGGATGCATGAGCCGGTAGGAATCCAGCAATCCAGCCTCACCACACGCCAGGGAAGTGGGCCAGGGATAACTTGCGTAGTCGAGATGCGAAGGCGCATTGAAGTCGCCGACCAAAAAGCACGGTGCTGACCCGGCAAGGTAGGGCGCCATGGTGCTGAGCAACTGGTTGAGCGCCGGCATGCGCGTCTGATGCTCCTGGTTGATGACAAACGTTTGGTTGCTTCCCTGTCGGATGCTGTAAGGCCCATAGGGGTCAGGGGCGAGATGACAGTTGAACAGATAAGCATTTTGACCGGGACTCAGCTCAATCGCAACCGCCGAACCGCCGCCAGTCGGAATGGTGTTCACAATCGGAAATCGGCTGACAACCGAGACATCACTCACGCCCAGATAATAGAATCCGAGATTGGTCGCGATGGTGCGCGCTGTTGTGGCGCTGCACTCCTGCAGGCCGACAATGTCGGCGCCCGAAGTGCGGATGGCGTCGATGCAGCGGGGAAGGCTGGTGCCGCCGTTGACCCAAATGTTGAAGCTCATCACGCGGAGATTTGTGATCGTCTGCGCGTGCGCCGGCCGCGAAGGCAGCAACAGGGCAAGGCAGCAAGCCAAAATCGGCAAAAGACACTTCATGAGATCCGTTTGAGCGGCAGATAAAGCATGGATCAACTGGCAATAGGCCGAATGGGGGGGCTGTTGGGATGCGCTCACGCGCCCGTCCAAATCTATTGTGCTCTATAGAACTTTTGTCCGGCCAATGGGGCTGGTACTTCGTAGGGTTTTCCGGCGCCCGCTACCGGTGTCCACTGGCCGGTCACTTCATTAGCCGATTGCAACACGCTGCCGGACCAGCGGATAACAATGTTCCCGCCGCTGGCGACGGCGCAGACAGCCCCTGGAACCTTGCTTGCCTTGGGACCGCCCATGGCCGCAATGGCCGCATCAGACAGCCGTCCGACACGAAGTTGAATGCTATTGACGTAGCCGGGGTAAGCATCGACGTCATTATCGCCAAACAACAGGGCCCACGGCGCATCGGGATTGGCCGACAGAGACCACCGGCCATCGCGGCCTTCAGCCAGAGTATGCTGGCCGACCTTCACACCATTGATGAACTTGGCCACGATCGGGTTGGGCCCCGGTCCGACGAGATCGACCGCCAGAGCAATACGGTACCAGGTATTGGACAGGATGCTTCCATGATAGTTGCCGCTGACACCGAGCCGGTTGAATTCGTCAATGCGGAAATCCCCGTCGTTGGTGTTGAACGGATCGGTCTGCAACAGGGTGCGTCGTCGGTCGCTGGAATCTTGCGGGTAGAACACGTCCATGATCAAGGTGTACTGATTCACGTTGCTGCCGCCGCCGGTGCCGCTCAGGCCATGGAACATCTTGTAACCACCGGAGGGCTGAGTGACGGTACCGCCCGGGAACAACATCACGTTGGGCGCTTCGCCATCGATATTCCCCGCTCCGAGGAAATCAGAGTCGCCAAAGTGAGTGTTGTCATCAACGTAAGTATCGAAGTATTCCAAATCCTGGCCGCACGTGGCCGCGAGGTTCCCATTCTCGAAGTCCCATTGGCCAATCACCCGCGCCGGCTCCGGCGTAAAGACGACCAGCGCCGCAGGGCTGCTCGTAACACTGCCCCCTAGATAACTGACGACCACATTGTAATTACCCGCGTTCGCAAGCTGGAGGTTCGTCAGCCCGATGGTGTCATTGGTCCGGCCTGGAACGTTCGTGCCGTTGTGCCGCCACTGATACGTAAATGGCCCGAGGCCCGAAACCGTCACGCCAAAGATGGCCGTGTTGCCGACAGCTTCCGTCAGATTAACCGGTGTCGGTCCAGTGAGACGCGGCGGAGTGACGGTAGTGAGGCTGTAGAGCCCGACATTGTCGATTCCGAAATACCAACTGTCAGTGCCTGCGTGGGCGAAGCGCAGACGCACGTTTGGCTGGTTATCGGCGGCAGGGAGGCGGAAGACTTCAACGCGCTTGGATTCGACGGGATCGTCGTCCACACGGGCGCTGATGAAAGGACCAAGTTGAGCCCATCGATTAGAATCGACACCGATGAACGCGCCGTAGTAGCCGCCCTTCATTTGCATATCCACAGGATCTACATAGGTCGCCTGTCCCTCATCCACGTCGAGGCGCACGGTGCCGAATGTGGCCACCGCATCGATTTGACCTTGAGCGTCGCGGATGATGTCTGGGTCATCGAGCATGTAAACAATCGGCAACCAACTCGCGCCCTCGTCAATAGAGTATTCCACCGCGCCGATGCTGTCCTGGTTCTGTTCCCAAAGGCTGTGATACGAGAGATAAACATTTGTCCTTCCCGTCAGGTCGAAGTCGGGTGAGAACAGGTAAACAATTTGGCTGCCCGCGGTGTCCTGATAACCGGAATTGCCGAAAACAATTCTTCCTTGGGCCAGATTCTCCACCACGGCGCTGTTGACGACGTTGACCAGGCTGGCCGAGAGCACGCGCTCGTAATCGGTGGTTGGATCGTGCGTCGGATAGGTCAGCATTTCGGAATTGAAACGCGTGCTGTTCACCACGACCCATCGGGCGTAGCACAGCGAATTGAGGTCTCGCAGGCCGCCTGCATTCTGAGTGTTTGGGTTGCAATTCGCGCTGGTCTGGCCACTGAAACCCGTGGAAGTCCAACCCGCCGGCAAATCGCCTTCTGCCGTGCCATCGAACGTTTCCAGGTAAAGGGGCGAATTGAGCACAAGGTTGTAATAGTCCGCGACCGTGAAACCGAACTCATTGGTCGTGTTTGGCGTGGCTCCGCCGGCGTTGTTAAAAGCAATACTGAAACGGTTGGTTGAGAGTACCGCCAACAAGCCCGGCGGATCGTGCCTGACGGTCGTGACGCCGCCCGTCTTTTGTATGGAAGGCGCCACGGACGAACCGTTGAAACTTAACTGAATCGAGTTTGTGTTCAGCGCCGGCGTGCCATCCTCCAGAGCCACGCTTACGGTGACGCCAGGGCTGACATTGCCGGCGTTGTTGAGCGGGGTTGCGGAAACAACCAGGATGGGCACCGCGTTCGTCGTGATGTCCAATGCAACCAAATCGACATAGCCGTCGGGCAGGATGACGAGGGCCGTAGAGACGGTCGTTATGGCGGCATAACGCGCCCCCGGAGGAACCAGACCGATCCTCGAGTCACGTCCCCACGCCCTGAAATTATTGCCGCCAGGCAGCGCCGCCACAAAAGCAGCACCGCCGAGGTTGATCGGGCTGCCGATATTCGCCAGCGAGCCGTCCAGGAATTCAAGGGTCAAAGTGCTGTAGTCGTTCTGGCCCTTATAGGTGCTGAACCAGGCTGAAACAGCGTACTGGCCGATGGCCCCATCGATGTTCGCCGTGGTGATGGCCCGGGTCAGACTGTTGGTTTGGCTAACCCTCTGCCTGCCACCATTAGCTTCAGGATATGGACGAAGATAATTGAGGCCCGAGCCAGCGGGACCCGCCTGGGTGTAGTTAGCCGAGTAATTGTAAGTCGAGAAATAGGTCCAGCCACCATCAATGCCAGCACTATCATTGCCACCAACCTTCACCACCGTATAACCCGTCAACAGGTTGGTAGCGGATTCGTAGCTGCCATCGATGACAATGTCCGTTGCCTTGGCAGCGCCAACGAAAGAGAGTCCACTGGCCAGGATAGACAGGCCAATCGTGTTGGAAGCTTTCATAACGAGTTGTTCTTAACCACGAGATCAATCACGCTGTCTCAGTTTGCGCAGGCCACAGTGGCCGTCACACGAGAAAACTTGTCGAGCGATGGGCATAGTTTCACACCACGCGGCAAGACACTCAATACCCTCTTTGGGGGGTTGGTGCTGTAAGTAATGACGTAGGTACGTCACCTGCCTGTAACCAAAACGTCCGCGGCTCAAGATTCCCATCAGGCGGCAGAAAGGATCGCCAGGCAAGTTCCGGCCCTAATCGTAGCCGAAGGCGCGCACGAACGGTTGCAACTGCGCCAGGTGCGGCTCGAAGTATTTCGCGTAATGTTTCCAGCGGCCAATCGACGTCGCGTAAAGGGGCTTGCTTACCGCTTCGTAGGTGGGCGAAGCCACGGCTTTGGTCTTGAGCCGCTCGCGGTAGTTCAACACGTGCGGATCCCAGGGCAGACCCAGGAAATCCAGCGTCCGCCGCGCTGCTCGTTCCAGATTCGCCACCGTGTCTTCGTAGCGGACCTCCAGCCAGCACGAGGGAAGGATTTCGCGAAAGCGCTGCCACGCCCCCATATCGATCGTGTAACGCTCCACGGCGCGTTCCAGGCTCAGATAGCAAACGCTGTTGGTGTTGAGTGGCAGGTATTGCATAAAGCAACTCAGGACCACGTCCCGGGGGTCGCGGAGCGCGATGAGCAATTTGCTTTCGGGAAAGAGCCGGAACATCGCCGGAATGAGCAACGTGAAAGGTGGATTTTTATCCAAATGAATGCGGTCTCCGATGGCTTCGTTTAGCGCCGCGGCCATGTATGCCAGGTATCGCTCCCGTTGCGCCGCCAGCCGCTCGCTTGATATGGCGTCCAATGCCTCGACCGTGGGCGACCGGGTTGTCGGACTCATCCACATGGCGGGAAAAATGTCGCGCGCGAAGGCCTCGCGTTCGTCCGAACTGACCAGGCCCGGATGGCTGTCCAGCACCTGCTCCAGCAACGTCGTGCCAGAGCGGGGAAAGCTCGTCAACAGCGCCACCTTTTGCTGAGGAAAGGCCCGGCCTGCTTCAAACCAGCGTCGAAAATGTTCTGAGGTAATCGAGTCCCGTATCGCGCCCAGAATGCGGAGGATGCCTTCGGACTCGCGGCGCGGAACCGCTTCCTGCGGCAGCAACAGTTCCTTGCACTTGAGCATGGACTGCATGGCCTCGTTGTATTGGCCATGGCGGTCGAGCATGTGGGCGATCTCGGACCAGGCCTGGGCACGCACAAAAGGATGAGCATCGCTCCTGGCGGCGAGCGCGCGCAGGATGGACTCGGAACCAGCCTCATCCTTTGTGCGGCGAAGCAAACGGGCCTTGATCAGAATGGCTTCGAGATAGTCCGGGGAGGCGCGCAGACAATCTTCGGCGCAGGCAAACGCCTCGTCCAGGCGATGACGCCGCTCGAACAGGACAGCCAGTTCCAGCAACGCGTCCGGGATGGCGCGATTGAGCGCCAGGGCCTTTTGGAAGCACTGGAGGGCTTTTTCCGGCCGGAAGATCATGCGATAGCTCTGGCCGGCAAAATGCAGGACTTGTGCATTTTGTCCTCCGAGCGCGATCAGTTTGTCGAGCAAGGCTTCGGCGCGGGCAATCTCAAAGCGCGCTCCCAGCGCCCGGCTGGCATCGACCAGCGCCAGGAGGTTTTGCGGATACTTGCGCACGGCTTGTTCGAACAGTCGCAGGGATTCATCAAATCGATTCGCTGCCCAAAGCGCGCGCGCCTGCTGCAATTCCGGCACGTCCGTGCCCAGTCCATGCAAGGATGCGTGCGGCGGTGAAGCCCGGCGGCTGAAGTTGCCTCGATCCGCTTGGTTGGTTCGCTTCATAGTCTTTTGTCCGCTTCGCCAGCAGACTATAAATACCTTTTGCAGGCGAGCGCGAAGGCAGCTCGCCACTCCGGCCTTCAATAGTCGCATACTTGCCAATCTCTCTCTTCGTGCCATGCTAAGAACCAAACCTGTGTCCCAAAAGAAACCCAAGCCGCTCGCAAAGACCGCTGCGAGCTTTTGGAAACAGCGCCTGGTCCGCCGTCCTTATCACGACCCGGCGGCGCCTCTTTCCGCAAATGGTTTCTCGGTGCGGATCGAGCACAGCGGTGCTGCCTGGTATTTCCCATTGAACTCTGGCGATTCCGCCCGCGCCGCTCAACGGGCGGCAGAGATCTACTCCACGGTCGTTCGCAAAGGCTGGGAAACGGCGTGCAGCAGCTTCTCGCGCGAACTGACGATCGCAGTACACTGGGCGGCCAATCCGTTGGTGTGGACTTATACGACACTGCACACGCAAGTCGAACCGGCCCCGTCCAAGCGCGGTGCCTCGCCGATGGATTCATCGAACCGTCGTGTCGCGCTCGTCGAACCGGATGCTGGCATCCGCGCGACCCTGGCCCGGTACGTGGATCGTCACTCGGGCTTCCGTTGCGCCGCCGCATTCGGCGATGCCACTTCAGCCTTCAAGCACCTCGTCCATGCGCCGCCACACTTCGTGCTGGTGAATCACCATCTGCCCGATATGGAAGGACCACGCTTCGTGGAGCGCCTTCGTTCGCTGGCGTGCGACTGCCCGTGCCTGCTCTTTTCCGTTTACGAAGACAGCGGGGAGCTGTTCAAATCCACACCGGGCGGTTCGACGGGTTATCTCCTCAAACGGACGCCGCCGGACGAACTGTTGGCTCCTCTCAGTGGACTGCCTCTGGAAGAACCGCTGTCGGCGCGGAGGATCGCGCGCCGTGTCTGGCATTATTTTCAGGAAGCGTTCGCCTCGCTGCGCAGTGGCGACATGGCGGCCGAGATGGAAAAGCTGACCCCGCGCGAATGTCAGGTGCTCGATTGTCTGAGCCGAGGTTACGTGGACAAGGAAATTGCCATTGCCTTGCGGATTAGCGCCTGGACCGTCCATGGGCATGTCAAAAACATCTTCGAAAAACTCGGCGTCCACTCGCGGACCGAAGCGGTGGTGAAATATTTGCAGCGATAGGTTTGCGCTTGTACGCGGTTTTCGGTGCGAGGCATGTGCGTCATCCCAGCAAAATTTCGTGAGAATGAAGCTCAAAGTTCAAAGCTCAAAGATTCAAGAAAATCTCCAAGCGCCAAGCTCCCAAAGGCCGCCGTTTAGAGTGGGCGATTTTGAATTTGAGGCTTCTCTTGAGCTTTGAGTCTTTGAGCTTTGAGCTTCGAGCTTGAGCTTGCCTTGCCCCCAAAGCCGGACCATGCGGCTCGAACAATCGCTCCTTCCCCCTAAACTGGTCATTGCCGTCCCAAAACGCGGGCTTAGAATCTCAAACCATACATGAGCCGGATCTCGGATGCGGAAATTGTCATCATCGGCGGCGGCGCGGTCGGTTGCGGTGTGGCTTATGCCCTCGCCCAAGCGGGCAAGACAGACATCCTCCTTCTTGAACGCGCCGTTGAACTCGGTCAGGTGACCACCTCGCAAGGAGCCGGTTTGTGCGGCCAGGCGCGCGATTCCACCGAGCGCATCAAGCTGGCCATGCACTCGGTGGCCGTCTTCCGTGAATTGCAAAAGGATCCCGAGGTGAAACCCGATTGGCAGGAAGTCGGCTCGTTGCGCATTGCGTTGAGCGAAAAGTGCGCCAAGGAATTTCGACAGCTCAAGCAGGCGGCCGATGAAGCAGGATTGGAGACCGGGCTCATCGACAACGGCGAAGCCAAACGCCGCTGGCCGTTGATGGATTTCAGCCACGTCACGGCCATTCTCTGGTGTCCCTCCGATGGGCAGATGACGCCTGGTTGTGTCGTGAAGGCCTACGAGCATCAGTGCCGCAAACGCGGCGTTCGCTTCTCGACGGCCACAGCCGTTGAAGAAATTCTTTGCAAAAACAATCGCGTCAGCGGCGTGAAGACCAACCAAGGCTCCGCGCAATGTCGCTATGTGATTAACGCGGCCGGTGCCCATGCTTACCATATTGCGAAACTGGTGAACCTCGAATTGCCGATTGTTCCCGTGCGCCATGAATACTTTGTGACCGTGCCGATGGATGGCCTGACACCGGACCTTCCCTGCTTCCGCGTTCCCGAGTTGACTCTTTACGGTCGAGTCCGAGACCAAGGTTTGTTGCTCGGAGGTTGGGAGACCCGCTCGCTGCACACGGACCCGCGCAGCTTTGATCTGGTCGGCTCGCCGTCAGAAATCAGTCCGGACTGGAAAGTCCTGAGCAATTTCGAGGAAAGTTTTTCGAAACTCTTGCCCACTGCGAAAGGCGCGCAGAAGAATTTCGTGGGCAAAGGCTGGCCCACCTTCACACCAGACGGCCGCTTCATCATCGGCGAAAGCTGCCGAGTGAAGGGTTTTGTCATGGCTGGCGGCTGCAACGCGCACGGCATTTCCGGTTCGGGCGGCATCGGGCGGCTTCTCGTCGAATCGTTATTCGATCCCAAGCCCTCGGATTACGTGAAAAGCCTCAGCCCGGACAGATTTACCGAAACGGGTTGGACCTGGGATAAGGCGCGGGTTCAAGCGGCGCGCGTTTACGAAACCTACTACGGCGTCTAAAGTGATTGCCAAAAGTAATTTCCGAAAAGGTGGGGCAAACCTGCCGGTTTGCCGCGGCGCCCGGCAGGGCGTCGCTTACCTTTTCGGAAATTACTTTTGGCAATCGATATAGCCGCGCCGCTCCACCTCTCTCAGCGAGTCGTCCAAAATTTGGAAAGCCTGATTCATTTCCTCCTTCGTGATCGTCAAGGCGGTCGTCAGCGTGAGAATGTTGCCCATCGTCACCTTGAAGTTGAGTCCCCTGTCCTGGTGTGCTCGCATCCAGCGGCCTTTTCTTGCTACCACGGCAGTGAGAACGTCTTTACCGTTGTCATGCATTTCATCGCTTCGATGACGCCTTCCTTGATGCCGAGCCCGGAATCCTTGATGCCGCCAAAGGGCGAGTTTTCGAGGCGATAGCCAGGAACTTCGTTGATGTTCACTGTGCCGCAGCGAAGTGCTTTGATGGCTTTGATGGCCCGGTCCAAACGGTTCGTGACCACGCCGCTAGACAGACCGTATGGCGTCGAGTTGGCCAATTCAATCGCATCGTCCAAATCGCGCACGGTCAAAATCGGCGCCAGCGGACCGAAGGATTCGCAGACGACCATTTCAGCATCACGCGGGACATTGGCAATGACGGTCGGTTCGAGCAGCGCGCCTTTTCGTCCTCCGCCAAGCAGCACCTTTGCGCCGGCCGCAACAGCGCTTTTCACCACTCCATCCAAACGAAGGGCGGACGCTTCGTCGATCACCGTTCCGACGCGCGTCTCAGCGTTCATGGGGTCGCCGCACTTATACTCCTTCGCTTTTTCGACCAGCCGGCGGGTGAATGCTTCACTGACGGCATCCTCAACAAGGATGCGTTTTACCGCGGTGCAACGTTGGCCGGAGTTGCGAAACGATCCTTCGGCAGCCAGATGCGCGGCCAGGTCCAGGTCCGCATCATCGAGCACGATCAAGGGATCGTTGCCACCAAGTTCCAAAACCAACTTTTTGTAGCCAGCAGTTTCGGCAATCTGTTTGCCAACCGCGATGCTGCCGGTGAAGCTGACAAGTTCGACACACGAGTTGCGCACCAGGAGTTCCGCAACTTCGGTCGTTGGCCCCAGCAAAAGGCTCAACATTTTTTGCGGCAGCCCGGCCTCGTAAAGCAGCTCGACGAAGCGAATGGCCGTGAGCGGCGTTTTCTCGGACGGTTTCAGAATGATGGGCGTGCCAACGGCAATCGCCGGCGCCAATTTGTGGGCCACCTGATTCAAAGGATGATTGAAAGGAGTAATGGCCGCCGCCAAGGAAAGCGGCTCCCGCAAGGTAAAGATTTTTCGGGCTTTGCCCTGCGGGGAAATATCGCAGGAAAACGTTTGGCCATCGTCTTTCAACGCCTCCATGGCCGCAAAACGGAGAACGTCCAGCGCTCGCCCGACTTCGTATCGCGTCTCGCGAATACACAGGCCGGCCTCTGCCGTGATGAGTTGAGCGAACTGCTCCAGCCGCTCTTCCAGAAGCTGTCGCGCCTTTTCGAGAATGGATGAGCGCTGGAAGCGGGTCAGCGGTTCCTGGCCGGCTTGCGTCGCGCGGAGAGCCCTTTCGGTTTCCTTCTTGCCGCACAACGCCACCGTTCCAACAACGCGACCATCGTACGGGCTTCGGATGGTGAGTTTTCTTTCTCCCGAAACCTTTTCTCCGGCGATGTAACAGGAGGCCTCGATCATGGGTTTGCTCCATTCAGCACAAAGTCGAAGATGTCGAAGTTGCGCGGGTCGCCGTTGGCTTTGCTGACATACTCGAGTTTGAGCGGCTCGGAGATGATGAACGGCACCATCTCCTCGTAATGCCCGCCGTGCGATCGCAACCCGCCCGTCAGCAACTTCAAATCATGATGTTCGGGAGTCCGGCCAATGACAACATCACGCGCCGACAAAACGACCAGGTCACCCAACCGATCCGCAGGCAACTCAAGTTTCCGCGCCGCCGTCGGCCGGTCGTAAACCTCAGTAATGCCCGGCAAGTCCATCAGCCAGGCTCGGATGAGATCGACGCGCGTTGATCCCGGCAAATAAACCACCGCAAAAGAACCAAGCGCGCCGTGATGCACGACGTAAGGATCGGTGATCGGAAGAATGACCCGAAAACCTTTCCCAAACTTTTCCACGAGGAGCGATTCGAGGTAGATGACGTTCGGTTCGCCGTTTGGCTTTTGTTTTGCGTTCATGCCGTGATCGGCCGTGATGCCCACCGTCGCGCCAAGTTCCAATAGTCGACCGAGCTCCCGGTCAATCCCCGCATAGAAGTCAAGCGCCTCACGTGCTTCCGGCGCGTACTTGTGCTGGATGAAGTCGGTGGTAGAAAGATAAAGAAAATCCGCCAGCTCGTTTTTCAGCAAGGCAACGCCGGCCCACAGCACATAAAGACTCGCCTCCGCGCTATAGATCGGCGGCGCAGGATGGCCAACCAATTTCTCCACGTCGCGGATGCCATGCGTTTTTATTTCAGCCTGATTGGCCTTTTCGGAAGAGAAGGCGATGCCTTGCAGTCGATGGGACAGAATATCGCGCAGTTTTTCCTTGGCCGTCACGACAGCTACCTTTCGACCCGCCGCCGCGGCGCCCGCCGGAATGGTTCCAGTCCGCAGATACGTGGCGGAATTCATCATCACTTCCTGATCGGTGGCCGCATCATAAAAAAAATTCCCACTGATACCGTGAACGGATGGCGGAACACCCGTGACGAGGGAAGCATTGTTCACGTTCGTGAAGGATGGCATCGCCCCGCGCGCAACTCCGCGATGGCCGCGCACAATCATTCTCTGCAGGTTCGGCATGCATCCACGCACCTGCGCGGCATTGAGATATTCGTCTGCCGAGCCATCCAGACAAATGACAACCACGGGCCGGGGCGGAGGATGATAAGAGCGGCCATTGACTGTAAACGGCGTGCTAACGGGGAGATTCATACGCTGTGGCCTGGCGATGCAAATCAGGATTTGATCTCCATTTCCTCGAGCACCTCGGCTATGGCCGCCAACAATGCCCGCATGTCCGACTCGAACAAGCGGCCAATCGAACCGACACGGAAGGTGTCAGCCTGGCTGATCTTGCCGGGATAAATAATGAAGCCTTTTCCGGCGAGGCGGGCATAGAAGTCGGCGAAAGTGAACTTCGGGTCGGCCAGGTAGTGAAACGCGGTGATAATGTAGCTTTGGACGGCGCGGTCCAGATAAGCGCGGAAGCCCAATTTCTGCATTCCTTCGACCAGCACATGGTGATTGCGCTGGTAGCGCGTGCCGCGAGCCGCCACGCCACCTTCCTGGTCGAGTTCCTTCAGAGCCTGCTCAAATGCCAGAATGGAATGGGTGGGAGGGGTGTATCGAAACTGGCCGTTCTTTTCAAAGCCTCGCAGTTGATCGAGCAGATCCAGACTGAGGCTGCGTGCATGACCCTCGCTGCCGAGCAGCGACGCGCGACGCGCGATGACGAAGGAAAAGCCCGGCACGCCTTCCAGACACTTGTTGGCAGAAGAAATCAGGTAATCAATGCCAGCGGCTTCCAGGTCGATCTTAATTGCCCCAAAGCTGCTCATGGCATCGACGATGTAGGAGCGTCGATGCCGCCGCGTGATTTGGCCGAGCTCGCTGATGGGGTTGAGAATACCGGTCGTGGTTTCGCAGTGGACGACCGCGACGTGGCTGATGGATAGATCGGCTGTCAACGACTGTTCGAATTGATGCAAATCAGGGATGCAATTCTCTGCACAGCGCAACGCCGCGCACTCGATCTTCAGATATTGCGCCATCCGAATCATGCGTTCCCCGTAGGCGCCGTTGCTGACCACCAGAAGTTTGCCATCCGATGGAATGACGGTTGCCAGTACCGCTTCGACGCCGAAAGTTCCGCTGCCCTGCATCAGGATCGCCTCATAGCCCGCCTCGCCAGAAAGCCCGGCCAGCGCGAGCAACTTTTCCCGCACCGCTTTGACGATGGCGTTGAACTCTGAGTGCCACGAACCCGCGTCGTGCAACATGGCCGTTTTCACCGTCAAGCTGGTTGTCAAAGGGCCAGGCGTGAACAGGAGCTTGTCACGAGCGGCAGGCAGATTTGGCTTTGGATCCATTCGTCGTGCTTATCCTGGCGAAAGTGTGATTAGAAAAGCGAGTCGAGTCCAGCGTCCAAATAGAGTGATTGCCAAAAGTAATTTCCGAAAAGGTGGGGCAAACCTGCCGGTTTGCCGCGGCGCCCGGCAGGGCGTCGCTCACCTTTTCGGAAATTACTTTTGGCAATCGATATAGACCTTGCCTCGTCAGCCGGCCAGCCCACAGCGATTCGCTGTGTTTGAGCGTCCCTTAAATGCGTTCGAAATAGCGCTGTCGTTCCCAATCGGTTACGACATTATCAAACGCCTGCACTTCGAGTCGCGCGGTATGAACGTAAAAGTCCACCACCGCATCCCCAAAGGACTCGCGAGCCAGCTTGCTGCCATCGAGCAAGTCTGCCGCTTCGCGCAACGATCTCGGCAGCGACGGCAGTTTGTCATCCACGTAGGCGTTGCCTTCGTAAATTTCGCCGCAGTCGAGCTGTTCCCTCACCCCGGCCATTCCGGCAGCCAGTGTGGCGGCAAAGGCGAGATAAGGATTGGCATCGGCTCCAGGCATGCGATTCTCGATGCGAAAGGAATGGCCGCGGCCCACCACACGGAAACCGACCGTGCGATTATCGTAGGCCCAGGCCAGTTTTGTCGGGGCCCAACTGGCAGATTGGTAGCGCTTGTAGGCATTGATGGTCGGCGCGAAGAAGTAGCTGAGCTCGCGCGAATACCTCATCAGGCCGCCGAGAAATTGCCGGAAGAGTTTTGAGCCACTTTCTCGGTTTGCGTTCCAGAAAAGATTCCGCGCAGCCTGCCAGAGACTCACGTGAATGTGACAACTGTTGCCAGGTTCCGACACGGCGGGCTTGGCCATAAACGTGACCGACTTGCCCTGTTGCGCCGCAATTTCTTTCACGCCTTGTTTGAAGACGGTGTGCATGTCGGCCATGGGCAGCGGCTGCGCATAGGTGAAGTTAACTTCGTGTTGCCCCCGGCCCCACTCGCCTTTGCTCGATTCCACCGGCACCCGCGCCTCCACCATCATGTTCCGAACGCAACGGAACAGCCCTTCATCCCGCGTGGTTTGCATCGTGTGATAATCGATGCGGTAATCGCTGGAAGGAGTCAGGTTCCGGTAGTCCGTCGCGAAGGCCTCGTGATAGCTGTTGTTGAACAGAAAGAACTCCAATTCGCTGGCGATGTTGCAGGTGAGTTTTTTCTTCGCCAGCGCGTCCACCTGTTGCTGCAGGACCGTGCGCGGCGCTTCTGCGACCGGCTTGCCGCCGTGACGCCGGAAATCGCACAGCACCAGAACGGCGCCTGGCTGCCAGGGAAGCTTGCGCAAAGTGGAAAGATCGGGCCGCATCTCGAAATCGCCAAAACCTTTCTCCCAATTGGCGACCTGGAAGCCGGTCATCGGTTCCATCTCGATATCGACGGTCAGCAAATAATTGCAGCCATGCGTGCCGTGATGACAAACCTGGTCGAGAAAGAATTGTCCGGTGAAGCGTTTTCCCACCAGGCGGCCGAAAACGTCCGGGAAGGCCACGACGACGGTGTCGATGTCAGCACGTTTGATTTTGGTCTTGAGGGTCTGGAAGGTCATTGCGTATTGCGTATTGCGTATTGCGTGTTGCGTTCAGAGCAGAGGAATATCCTGGAACAGTCACGCGCCTCACTCCGCTACATAAACATTCTTGAGCTCCGTATATCCCTCCATCGCATTCATCCCCAGGTCGCGGCCAATCCCGCTTTGCTTGAATCCACCGAAAGGCGCTTCCACATGCACGCTGGCATGGGAGTTGATGCTGAGCACGCCGCTCTCCACCTGGCGGGAGACACGCAGGGCGCGTTTCAAATCGTTTGTCCAGAGAGACCCGCTCAGACCATAGCGCGAGTCGTTCACCTCTCGGAGCATTTGCGATTCGTCCTCAAATGCGCGAATGCAAACCACGGGGCCGAAAATCTCCTCCTGCCAGCAACGGTCGGCAGGCTCGACCTGAAGCAAGACGGTGGGTTCCAGATAAAACCCTTTGCTGAATGGCCGACTGCCGCCGCAGGCGATGAAACGGCCGGCTTGCTTTGCTTCCTGAATGAACTCCTCGGCGATCCGCCGTTGCCCGGCCGAAACGAGCGGGCCGATTTGCGTTGTCTCTTGCGATGGATCGCCCACACGGAGTTGCTTTGTGGCCGCGATGAACTTCTCCACGAAGCGATCGAAGACGGGACGCTCGACGAACACGCGGCTGCGCGCGCAGCAATCCTGACCCGTATTGGCGAAGACGCTCATGGGCGAAGTGCTGGCCGCTTGTTCGAGGTCGGCATCGGCGAACACGATGTTGGGCGATTTGCCTCCCAGTTCCAGCGACACGCGCTTCAAGTCACGCGCCGCCAGCGCCATGATGCGGGAACCGATCTCCGTCGAGCCGGTGAAAGAGATCTTCCGCACCAAAGGATGGGCGACGATCGCGTCACCCATCTCCCGGCCCTCGCCCGGCAAAACCTGCAACACACCGGCGGGCAGCCCGGCTTCATGCGCGAGCTGGCCCAGAAGAATCGCCGTCAACGGGGACTGACTGGCGGGTTTGAGCACCACGGAGTTGCCTGCCGCCAGGGCAGGGGCTGCTTTCCAACAGGCTATCGGAAAAGGAAAATTCCACGGCACGATCGCCGCCACGACGCCCATGGGCTGGCGCAAAGTGAAATCGAAACCGCCGCGCGCCACCGGAATGGTTTGCCCAAAGAACTTCGTGACAGCCCCCGCGTAATACTCGAAGACGCGGGCGCCGAGCAAGACTTCATCGCGCGCATCGGTAATGGGTTTGCCGATGTTCCGGCTTTCGAGTTGGGCGAGTGGTTCGCTTTTTTCGCGAATCAACCGAGCGATGTTGAACAGAATCTCCGTGCGCCGTCTTGGCGTCAGGTCGCGCCAGCCTTCCACAAACGCGCGCTGCGCTCCTTCGACGGCGACATCCACATCGGCACGCGACGCGGCTGCGACTTCAGCAAAAACTTCCTCTGTGGCGGGGTTGAGCTGTGGAATGCGCTTGCCATCCTTCGAGGCGCGCAGTTCCCCGTTGACAAAAAGCTCCGTCGGACCGGAAACATTCGCTGGGTGCGTTGTCACAGGGCTGAAGGCTAACAGGGATAGCTTTTCGTCGCATCAGAAAACCAGCGATCTTCAACCTGGTATCTTTCCTAATCCTATCCCCCTCACCCCATCCCTCTCCCCCACTGGGGGAGAGGGTGCCCGCAGGGCGGGTGAGGGGGAATCCGACGCAGCTTTTTCTCAACGGACAATGGCGCGACTCCGGGGACAGGAAACGCACGCCTCAAATCGATCAGAGCGCCGCCTGATAGAGCGCTTTGAGATCGTCCCAGTTCACCGGCACGGGATTGGTCGCATGGCAAGGGTCGCCAAAAGCTTGCGTCGCCAATTCATGAATGGAGGCTTCTTTGACACCAAACTCGCGCAGGCCTCCCTTCAGTCCGAGGTTGGCGATGAACTTTTTGATGAAATCGATGGTCTTGCGATCGGCTTCCTCGGGTTTGAGTTTCAGCACCTCGAGGTTGCAGGCCACACCGACGCGCCGATAGAGACCGGGCTGGCGCTGGGAATTGAATTCCATGACGTGCGGCAGACAGATGGCATTAGCGGTGCCATGATGCATGCCGCAAAGCGCCGAGAGCGGATGGGCCAGTGAATGCGTCGCGCCCAGGTCCTTCTGAAAAGCCACGCCGCCCATGGCCGCCGCCACCAGCATCCGGCCGCGTGCCTGGAGGTCCTTTCCATTTTTGACCGCGGCCGGCAACGACTGGACGATCATATGAATGCCCTCCAGGGCGATGCCGTCGCAAAACGGATGGAACACCGGCGAGGTGAACGATTCGATGCAATGGGTCAGCGCGTCGAGACCCGTCGCGGCGGTGAGATTGGGCGGAAGATCGAACGTGAGTTCAGGGTCGAGGATGACCAGCTTCGCCAGCAGCCGGGGAAGAAAGATAACGGAACGACGTTGCGTTCCCGCCATGGTGATGACCGAACTGCGCCCGACCTCGCTGCCGGTGCCGGCGGTGGTGGGAATGCAAACGCACCGGGCCAGACCGCTCCAGTCGTCATTGAAATTGAATTTGCTCAGCTTCAATTCGGGACGCTTGGCCATCAGGCGGCAAGCTTTGCCGACATCAAGGGCGCTGCCGCCACCGAACGCAATCACCGAATCGCACCTGGCTTCGCGAAAGGCCTTGGCCGCGTCCGCCACATCCTGTTCGGTGGGGTTGGTGTGCACGCCGTGAAATAGTTCCCAGGTTTGCCCAAGCTGTTTGCTGCCCAAAGTGCGGCTCAAAATGCCGAAGGCATTGGTCTGCAACAAACCCGGATCGGTCACGACCAGGGGACGCTTGCTGCCCATCTGTTTGAGGCGGGTGGGGAGTTCGGAGATTGTCCCTGGCCCAAATAGTGTGGCCGTAGGAAAGGAAAACGTTGAGACTGACGAACTCATGATGTCACGTTTTGCGTGGTTTTCTTTCTATCAAATCATCTGACGCTGTGCATCCGGAAAGAGTTCATTTCGATTTACATTAAAACCGAAGGAACGGGCAAACTCAACGAAAGGGGTTTCGATGCGCACCTCCCGCTTCGTAAACGGATCACGACAGGCCAGGAGGATGGCCCGCAATGCCAGTGAGCCCGTCATCCCGCCCGTATTTGATGGGCCGTATATTGTATCTCCGCACACGGGATGGCCGGCCACAGCCAGATGCACACGGATTTGATGAGTGCGACCCGTGGCAGGTCGTGCTTCGACCAGAGCACTCTCGGGGCCCGCTTTGATGAGCCGAAACGACGTCTCGGCCCACCTGGCGGTTGCCGTTTGCGGCTTGTGAATTGTGGATTTGCGCTGCGCTTTTTGTCCGGTGTTCGCTTCGGGAATAACACACATCCGACCCTTGGCAGCCGGATCGGGAACGATCTCAAGACGGCAGCTCCAACAGGACTGCCTGGGAGTTCCATGAACGACCGCCAGGTAAACCTTCTCCACCTCTCGCCGCTCGAATAGCTTGCTGTAGGCCTGTAAAGCGCCGCGACTTTTTGCCAGCAAAAGGACGCCAGAGGTCCCCGCATCCAGACGGTGAATAAAGCGCAAGAATTTCAGGTTGCGAGAGCGCGCCCAATAGGCGCCACCGGACAAGGATGACTCCAGAGCGAGTTGGAGATTACGGCCGGTGCGGTCCCAGGAATCTGGAGCGAGCATCCATCCGGCAGGCTTGTCAATCGCCAGCACCGACCGGTCCTCATAGAGAATGGGAATGATTGTCCCATCCCCCAGTTCGATCTGTTGCGGAGCGGCCACGCCCAGAGCTTGGCCGTACCCGCCACAGGATTAACACAAAAAAGATGCCCGCCCGCTTAACCCTTTACCCCGCATTTCCCACGACGCGTTCAAAACACCGACAGGCGGTCGTGGCGTTGCGACGGTAGAACGCCATATTCTTCGGCACAGGAACGACGGAGCTCTGCCAGACGCTGCGACGACCGGTGTGAGGAATGCGCTTAGGGCTGGCGACTATGAAAGCCTGCACAAAATCACGGGATAGGAGAAGACCCCATGGCAGCGCCATGTCCGCTGAACCAAATTTATCTTATTCTGAGAGACTTATTTGACTGTACTATGAAAATTAAGACATCACTTACAAGCTTATCGGCGTTGTTGCTGGTCGTCGGGTGTAACCAAAGTACGACCACGACTTCGACGGATGAGACAAACAAACCCGTGGTCGCTGAGCGCGAATTCACCAACACGCTGACACCGACGTCACGGGACACTAATGGCACAAACCGGATTTACCCCGGTGACATCGAGAAACCGACCGACATCGAGAAGGCTACTGCCAAAGAAGCGGACAACACGGGGAAGAATGTCCGTGACCGCTCAGGGGAGACGTTGACTCCTGGGGACCAAGGCACGACCAAAGAAGACATTGAAATTACTCGCGGCATCCGCAAGGCCCTTATGGATAAGAACGAATTGTCCACGACGGCCAGGAACGTCAAGATCATCACTACCAATGGCAAAGTGACTTTGCGCGGCCCGGTCAATAGCGCCGAAGAGCAACAATCCATCGTCACCATCGCCCAAGGCGTGCCAGGAGTGACCTCCGTCGATAACCAACTGGAAGTAAAAACAAACAAATAAAAGGAATGTTATGGCAAAAAAATCTGTATTCGGTATCACCCGCGACGAGGCGCAGGCGTGCCAGATCGTGGACGAGTTAAGGGCTGCCGGCTTTTCCAACAACGACATCTCGGTTCTGTTGCCCGATCGACGCGGCACGCGAGATTTTGCTCATGAAAAAGGCACCAAAGCTCCGGAGGGCGCGGCCACTGGAGCGGGCGCAGGCGGAGTTCTGGGCGGCGCTTTGGGCTGGCTGGCGGGTATTGGCGCGCTGGCAATTCCGGGACTGGGGCCCCTTATTGCCGCCGGACCGATCATGGCCGCCCTCAGCGGTGCAGCCGTAGGCGCAGCCGCAGGTGGCCTGGTGGGCTCCTTAATCGGGATGGGCATTCCTGAGTACGAAGCCAAGCGTTACGAAGGCAAACTCAGGGAAGGAAAGGTTCTGATCTCTGTTCACACGGATAATTCCGACGAAATCAAGCGAGCCAAGGAGATATTCGAGCGCAACGGGGCAGAGGACATCGCTTCCGCGGGCGAGGAAGGAGTCAAAGCGGACGCAGGGCGGGCCGAAAAAGCAGAACGATCCCGCACCACCAAATATTGAATGGCCTGACGTATCGGCCATTCGACGCAGTTATGGCACTGGACACGCGCAAGCGTGTCCAGACCTTTTTTTAGGAGCAAGGGATTCCTTCGCGTCGGCCGAAACTTCAGGCGAAGAATTCTGTAGGGCATTCCCCTCAAAGCGCCTTCGTTTTTCCCTCTCTTGGCTCCACCTTGCTTATCAACCATTGTTTGGATTATGGATTATGCGTTAGTGGAGCGAAACATCCGGGCTGCTTACCGGAACGTCTGCCCGAGGTACCGGCAGGACGATGAACTGGAGGTCATGACCGAAAATCATCAGCGCCTCGCGGAAACGCTGCGCGAAATTTCGCTCTCTTTTAACCGCCCGATTTCAGTGCTCGATGCCGGGTGCGGCACGGGGCGCTATTTTCATTGTGTCCAGAACGTCGATCTTCTGATTGGCATCGATCTTTGCCCGGAGATGCTCGAAGCGGCCCGGACCCCGGTGCGGTGTGAGGACGTGCAAGCGAAAAACATTCGGCTGTTGTGCGAAAACGTTCATCAGGCTTCCTTTCCGCGGGAGACATTCGATTTCATCTATTCGCTCGGAATGTTTGGGAACGGATGTCCGCTGACGGCGGCATTGTGCAACCGCTTTCACGAGTGGCTGGCGCCGGATGGCAAGCTTTTCTTCAATACGATTAATTACGCGTGCCTCCCCTTCCATGCGCTCGTCCGGAAGAAGCTTCGGCGCGCGATCTACCAATGGCTGCCACGCCGCTGGAAGGCGTTGCTTGATGAACGGGCGCAGCGGCTGCCTTTCTTTCCACTGACCAAGACACAGTTGCAGGAGATCGTGCGAAGGAGCCGGTTCCGGAAATTTGAACTGATCAATCGCGCTTGCGAGTCACCGTTGTGGCGAGGAACGCATTTGGAATGCACCGCCTGGAAAACGGATTGACCTGGCCCAGCCGAGCATCAACGGCCCGCAGGCGCAGGCAGGGATTCCTCTCCCTTTTATCCCGGCCACTACGTCTCTCGGAGAGCGTTGAAGCGTGAGCGGAATGCAGCACGATGCTCAGTTTCTTATCCAGTATCCCTGCCCGCGCCGCAAATAATAGTTGAAGGCCTTGTCGCCCAGTAAAGCTCTGGCCGCTCTTTCCGTTTCGTCGGCCATGCCCTTCAAAGCTTGTTCCTTTTGCGCCGTGCTCAAGTCAGGATTGGTAGAAACAGTCTCCCGCATTTCCTGGATTGATTTTTTTAGCTCGTAAACTTCGAGCGCCTTTTGGCGGGGGAGCTTGAAGCGCGATACCGTCGCGTTCAAATGATGGAAGTCTTCATCTTCCCCACGCTTCAGATCAGCGTAGCGCTCCTCGCCCAATTGCTGGCGGATCTGGGCGTCCACGGCATTCTTGGCCTGCTCCCATTGCTCGCGCTGGCTGTCGCTCATCATCTCCATATCGTGCTGGCTCCAATGTTCGTCGAAGGCCTTGCGCAACCTATAGACGGTCAGGAATTCCTCTTCCGTGCCATCCGTGCCGTAAAGAGAGTGCCGCACGGCGTTGGCCGTCGGCGATAACCACAAATCAAATTGCTCCTGTTCGTCCGGCGACAGTACTCCGGTGAGCTTTGCGCGGCGTTCCCCTTGCAGCCGGCGCAACTCGGTGCGGTCGGCAGCGTTGAGCACATCGCCATCCTGCCATTCCTTTTCCCGAATCGCCTGCTCCTGGTCGTCGTAGTGCTCCAGCAGCATCCGCACCTGGCTGCGTTTCTCTTCCGGGAGGAAGCCCAGACGACGTTCATAGTAATCGACCTGGCCTTTTTGTTTCAAACGCTCCCGAACCAGATCCACACCCATGAGCTCCTGAATGGCCTGGCGCTTTTCCTGGTCAATGGCCCGCTCCTGCTTCGTCCATTGCTGGTGATCGTGGTCGTTGGCCAATTCCTCCTCCTCCGGCTGCCAATAATTCACTTCGGGACGGCGTCCGTAAATGGCCTGAACGCGCGGCGCCAACAGCTTGTCCAGATCGGCGATAATAATGTCACGGATGGTTTGCTCGGGGCACCGGATGCTCCGCAGTCGCTCGATGTAGCTCTTGTAATCTTCGGATTCGAGCTGGCGCCATTGAAACTCGTTGGTCACCGTCACGATTTCCTGGACCACCTCTTTCACAACCGTCGGCTCGGACTCCGGCGCCGCAGTGTTATAGGCTCCTGGAGCCGGCAGGGGCGCTACCGTGCGGGTGTACACGAAGTAACCTACCAGACCCAACGTCATCAGGTTGATCACCAGCAAGACGGCGTTAAACTTCGGCCATTTCATGTCGCCTGCTTATGTATTCAAAAACCGCTCGCGAGGCAATGTCGAAAGCCTCGGATCGACTATCGACGGCAGTCGGAGCGAACCAGACGACGATGTCCAGTGCGCGATGTAATTTCCAATTAATCGATGGCGCAATGGAAAAGTTTCGCGGCGTTTAAGGAGTTCAGAGTTTTCCAATCTTTTCCCACAGGGGTTTCAGGCTGGCGTCGGACAGCGCCAGTTGTCTCAACTCTTTGGCATCACCGATGGTGAACGCATTCTTGAGCCACTGCCGAGCCTCACGCAGCTCCCCCAATTGACAGAACAGGCTGGCCAGCTCGTAGGCGATGGCGGGGTTGTCGGGAAAATCGTCCACGACAGACAAAAGCGTTTCACACGCTTCTTCGCTGTGATCGAGCTTGTGCAGACTGGAGGCCAGGAACAGCCAGGCGGTAATCCGCCCCGGCGCGATCTCTGCGAGCGTTTCAGCGACCTGCAAACAGCCCTTCCACTTTTTCCCGACGGCACAGATTTTCCAACGGACTTCGAGTACATCCGGATGGGCACGCGAGGGAGCAGTGATTTGCTTCACTTCAATTGTCGCCTCCTGATAGTTGCCTAATTCCAGCCAGCCCTGGGCCGCTTCAAGATGAATAAAATCTTGTCGTTTGAGGGATTTCATGGAGTTGCTTCTTTGCCCGGTCTTTAGCCCAAAAGCACGGAAGCCAGGCGCATAAACCGGAAGCAGACTGAAACTTCTCTCTGGTCCCGGTATCGTCCGGTTTCGACAAGGAGACCGCACATGGCGGACAAGAGTAAACTTGTTGGAACCTTTCGCAACCGCGCTCTTTCGCGCAACCAAAATATGTCTTGAAGTGTTTACTCCAAAGTGCCTTTATTATTCAAAATGGACAGAAAACCAACCCGGCTTTTGTTCTTGCTACTGCTCTGTGCGGCGGCAGCGGTGACGATCGGGTGTAGTGGCATCAATGTTTCAAAATCGGTTTCCCCTTTGGACTTCTTCCTGCCTGGGCTACTGCAAAATGCACCACAGGCCCCTCCCGTTGAGGGCACGAATGAAGTGACCTTGTTAGCTACAGTTCGGCCGTAATGCTTTTCAGCTTACTGTTCCTGTTCAGCAGCAGGAACTTGGATATTACGCTCCTTCCCTTTGGAACTTGACCATCGCTGACCATCAACTTGCCCAAAGACGGAGCGTGTCCCCAGTTCTGGTGACTGGCGATGTGTCAGGCCAATGGTAATGTCTTCGCAGTTCTCAATATTGTGTTCGGTAGGGCCGGGCTCGGAAGCCCGGCTCTTCCGTTTTCGGGAACGGTGTTTTGCACGCGAGAAGAGCCCTTCCGCCCATGGTGCTATCTGTCTTCCAGATTGGCGACCCAATCCACTACAGCCTCGTCTGCCATTCGCTCTGACTCTTGGCGATAGTCTTTGGCTTTCAATGCGGCATAAGTTTCACGCAACTCTTGCGTGGGAAAGCTCCGCCCTGTGTTATGAATGAGGACGGGATTCGGAGCAGCCAGACTGGCGGCTCCCGTAAAAGCGCCGATTCTGCGCAAGCCTGGCGAGAATAGTTCCGGCTCCATCAAAACCCGGTCGTCAGTGAGGTCCAAATGATCGCAGTCAGCTACTGTCACCTCTGCGGCAGGGGCTGCAAGCAGCGCCCAAAGTCCGGCGCGACCTGTTCCACAGAGAATGACGCGCCGTCCCTTGCGATGGGTTTGCGCGAAGGCACAGGCCGTTATCAAGTCCTGCACCCGCTCCTGCAAATCCGTTCGGTTGTAGGTGGAGAAAAAGTTTGCGAGTGGCTTGCGAGCTTGGGCTGCGTTGTCGTTCTTAAGTTCACCGGTCAGGAAGGTGTCGACCAAAAGCACGGCGTTGCGCCGGTCCAGAAACATTTTGGAAAGGCCCTTCGGCATTCCCGCGTCGTCGAGAAAGGCCGACTTGCCTTCGCGATGGGCCAGCACGACCATGTAGCGATAGCTGTCGTTTTCGGGTGTGATCAGCAGGGCGGGAATTCGATCACCCTTTCCCATCCGTCCAAGATGAAGGCGGGCCATGGAAAAAGCCCCGGCCTTCTTCACCTCGCCCGCTTCGACCAGCAATCCTTTTTCCGGAAACTCGACCTGGAGTGTGTGCCGCCAGGCCGGTAGCATCACCGATTTGAAACTCTCAAAGGAGCGTTTGTCCTTCGGCTTGAGCGACTGCAGTTGCGCTTGCGCCCCTTTGACAAGCGATTCAATCACTTGTTGCTCGTTGAGCGTGTCACTGGGGAGCTTCCCATCCGGCCACACGCGCAGGGCCTCATCCGGTTCCTTCTGGTAAGCCACTTCCTTGAGTGATGAAGAGTTGGGTTGACGCAGCAGCCATTGGCCGAACCATTCATACACGGCTTCGCGGCTGGTCTGATTGTAATTGTGCTCGAAATCAAAAATCACGAAGCGCAGTTTGTCTTCAGCTTTGAACAACCGGTAAATCTTTTGAATCGACGGACCTTCGACCTCCATGGTCTTTTTGGTCCAATCGCCCGTGGCGGCGACCAGAATTTGCGGACGCGGCCCCGGCACGGCGGCAATCTCCATGTTCGAATAATCGACCCGCAGGCCAGGAGCATTCTCGCACTGGCAACCGCCTTGCATCGAATGTGAAACCATCACAATGGGCGCTTGCACCGCCAATCGGTCATCGATCGCCCCGAGCATGAACGTTTGCGTGCCGCCGCCGGATTCGCCTGTGCAAGCCAGCCGGGACTTGTCCACCTCGGGCAGCGACTCCAGAAAATCCAGGGCCCGAATGCTGTTCCACGTTTGGAGACCCATCAGGCTGATATTCCAAAGTTGATTGGTCGGGTCGCTGCCGAACTTATGGTTCACCTGCGCGGTGTCATTGTAACCTACCATGTCGTAGGAGAAGGCCACCATGCCCTGCCGGGCGAAGTTGATGCAGCGCGCGGCAATGCTTCCGAGCTTCGTGTCCGCCATCCGGCCTTCCTTCCAATGCCCGTGCGGATTGAGAATGCCCGGGAAAGGTCCGTTCCCCTTGCCGAGCGGACGGTACAAATTCCCGGCGAGGTAAAACCCTGGATAAGTTTGGAAATAAACTTTTTCTACCGTGTAACCGTCGCGTTCGATCTTCCCGAAGATGCGCGCCTGCAGCGGCGTTTTCTCTGGCAACGGCCAAAGACCGCAGCTGACAATGATATGTTCGCGAATTTCGCGCGCGCGCCTTTCCCACGCGGCCTTCGACTCGATCTCTGGAAACGTGCGCAGCGTGTTGAGGGTCCTCGGCGCCTCGACGCCCCGGTCAACGGGCGGAAGCTTCTCCGCCAAAGCCGCAAACACGAAAAGACAAAAATAAACAGCCAGGAGTGAAGGATGACCGGGAGGGGGTATTGTTTTCAGGCGCATGGGCGGAGTATAGGCGAATCTCCTCCCAGTTTAAGGAAAAAATGCTGCCGCGAACCGCCTGGCACTGGGCTACCTGCCTGCCCATGATGGCGGGCATTACCAGAAGTCTTTAGTTCCAGGTTGCGCTCTCAGCAACGGTCACGTAAGAAACCTGCTGTGAATTTTCTCCGACAATACCGGTTTGTCCTGCTGTTTTTGCTGCTGCTGGTCTTTTGTACCGTGATGGTGATACGCCAGCGAGATCTCAAGGAATCGAGGCATGTTGAAATTCTGGAAGCGTTCATCCTGCTTCAGACCGGCGGCTATACCAACGAAGCCGAGCGCCTCTACCACCGGCTTTTGCGCGACCTGGACAACCTTTCCAGCAAGGAACTGATCGAGGATTGGCGGCGCACTTTGCTGCTCGTCGATCCCAGCGCAAACCGGCCCGAGGACCCCATTTGGAAATACCACTGGACCGTGCGCAAACAGATGGAAAAACGCGGCGAAAGCACGATTCAACGCGCCCGCAAGCTGGCCGAGGAGGAAAAATGATCCCCGGGATGTGCGGGCGTTACACTGGTTCAGGCCTTCGGCTTGGAGTGAGCCTGACACCGCTTATCAGCGAACTCCGGCGCACCTTCTTGGTGGGACTTCCCAGGATGCGTCCTGGGACACCTCCCGTAAAAGCGAACGTTGACAGGTCAATGGCAAGCCTCTAGCCTGATTTATGTCTTAACCCTGACCGAGCACAAAAGACATGTTACTTAGAATCTGCTTAATCTTGGCTATCCTGGCTGGAGCGGGCGTGATTGCTGTCAGCCACTTCAAAGTTCGTCCTCATATTCAGGGCATCATCGACCAGCGGGAACAGAATGCCAAAGACCGCGATCGCGAAAAGGGCGGCCGCCTCAAAGCCGAAAAGAGCTTGAAAGAGACCGAAGCCAAGCTCGCCGAAACGGAAAAGACCCTCGACGAGACAAAGGGCCAACTGACGGCGGCCAACAGCAAGGCGACCATGCTCGAGGGTCGAGTGAACGACTTGACCAAAACGCTGGATCAAACCAAGCAGTCGCTTTCTGAATCGCAGCAGAAGCTTTCGCGGTTTGAGTTGATCGGTCTTCAGCCCGACCAAATCCTGACGCTACGTGATTCCGTAAAGGCTCTCACTGAGAGCAATGCAGTCATCGAGGAGGAAAAGAAAATCCTTCGGCGGGAACTCAGAAGAGTTTCCATAATGTATTCCAATCTTGTTGGTACGACCGAAACAGAGGTTGCGTTACCTCCAGGCCTGAAGGGAAAAGTGTTGGTCGTTGATCCCAAATGGGACTTTGTAGTTTTGGATATTGGCGAAAAGGATGGTGTTCTTGAAAAGGGCGTGATGATGGTGAGCCGAAATAGCAAGCTGGTCGCCAAAGTGAAAATCACGAATGTACAGCCGAGCCGCTCCATCGCCAACATCATGCCTGGCTGGAAGCTGGGCGAAGTGATGGAAGGAGACCTGGTCCTCTATTGAACATGAAACGCTCCCTGCGATCTTTTTTGCTCATCTTCGTCGCGTTGATTGCTGTTGCCTCCAGCGGTTGCAAGACCACTGAACCGGAAAACGAGTCTGCCCGGCCTTGGAATTCTCCACGCGGTTGGGAGGGCGGCGGAGTGCCTGGGTTCATGCCCAATTACCGTCGCTAGAAAGATTCCAAGACCCTTCCGCATTTGCTCACTGACGAAATGAGACCGGCAGAGGACTGCCGCATCGCGCCCCCTTGAAATTCACTTCGCTAGACGCTAAAAGCGTTGTATGAGCAAAACTCGATGCATATGCATTAGGATTTGCTCACTTCGCGAAATCCCGCATCTGCGCGGCGGCGTTCCTTAATGCTTCGAGTCGTGCCTCCCATGCTCGTCGTCCCATGTAACCGGACGGAAGCAATCGTTCTGGCAATAACGGGTCCGCCTGCACCGCTTCCATCCAAGCCGTCCGCTCGCGCCGAATCCATCGATGGAACGCCTTGGCCGCACCTTCACTCGCCAATCTTTCGCGCGGACGCGCGGCGAGGACATCAAGGTAGTTTTGGTAACCCTTGTTAATAAATGGAAAACTCCACGCCCCGTCCACAATCTCCTCGTCAGTCTCCCGGCAAGGGGATCTTTTTTGGATCGGACCCGCTTCGCTTTGGCGTTTCCGGATTTGAATCCAAGAGAATTTATGCAAGCTATGGGTTGAGTATGGACTTCGCCACTGATTCAGGCTGGATTGCAGCAATGGCCGTCTGTCTGATCGTCGCCAGATGGGCAATGGAATTCTGGCTGAACCGGCTCAACAAACGTCACGTGCTGGCCCATGCCGATGCGGTGCCTGAAGCATTCAAGGACTTTGTGGATGCAGCCACCTACCAGAAGGCTGTGCAATACACTCTGGCCAAAAGCCGGTTCGGGCAGTTTGAGGACATTTACGGAGCGGTGATTTTGCTCGTCCTGCTCTTCTGCGGCATCCTGCCATGGGCGTTGACGGTTTTCACTCAGGCGTTCGGCGCTTCCGCGTGGGCGATGGCGGCATTTTTGTTTGTCATCGGCGTGGCGCTTGCCTTGCCAAGGTTGCCGCTGGATTGGTACGAGCAGTTCCGGCTGGAGGAACGATTCGGCTTCAACACCGCCACTCCAAGGATCTGGTGGAGCGACCAGCTCAAAGGATTATTCCTCGCCATCGTGCTCGGTTATCCCATGCTCGTTCTGGTTCTGAAACTGGTGCAATGGACAGACTCCTGGTGGTGGCTTTGGGCGTGGGGCGCGCTGATGGCTTTTCAACTTTTGATGCTGGTGCTGGCACCGGCGTTGATCATGCCGTTGTTCAACAAGTTCACGCCGTTGCCCGAAGGTAGTTTGCGCGAACGATTGCTGGGACTGGCCCGTCGCACTGGCTTCCGCGCGCGCAGCCTTCAAGTCATGGACGGCAGCAAACGCTCGCGCCATTCCAACGCGTTCTTTACCGGCTTCGGACGGTTTCGGAAGATTGTCTTGTTCGACACGTTGATTCAGCAACTGGCCGAACCTGAGCTGGAAGCCGTGTTGGCCCATGAGATCGGCCACTACAAAAAGAAGCACATTCCCAAGATGCTCCTTTGGTCAGCGATCACTTCTTTGGTTGGCCTTTACGTAGTGGCGTGGCTGGCGACGCAGGAGTGGTTTTATCGGGCCTTCGGTTTTGAACCGGGGAGCATTGTGCCAGCACTTTTGTTGTTCGGCCTGCTGAGCGGAGTGATTACGTTTTGGTTTTCGCCGCTGGTGCACTTCTGGTCGCGCCGCTACGAATACCAGGCCGACGCCTACGCGGCCATGACCACCGGTGAAGCGAGTTGGCTGATTGGCGCCTTGAGGAAGTTGAATGAGAAAAACCTGAGCAACCTGACACCGCATCCGTTCTACAGCGGGTTTTACTATTCGCACCCGACCTTGCTGGAGCGGGAGCGGGCATTAAAGAAGTCGGATCAAGTCTGAGCGCGCGAGCGGCTATTTGACCTCACGCACGCAGTTCTGCTCTCCAAACGCATTGGGCCTGCGCATGCTGCATTCGGCGTCATCGCGCCATTGGCCATCGACCAGGAAGCGATATTCGTGGATCCCGGGTTCCAGGGGCACGGTGGCGGTCCAGGTGCCATTTTTGGATTTTTTGAGAGTGATGGGGTGTTGTTCCCAGTCGGTGAAATCGCCTGCGAGCATGACGTTTTCGGCGGTCGGGGCAAAGTAGGTGAAGGACTCTTTCTTTTTGGCTGTTTTGTTCGTTGATATTTTCTGTGCCATAGCGTGCCTGCCTTTCCAGGACGATGGGTTCTTCGTCCGCTAATAAGATGAGGAAGATGACTGAGGCGTCAAGGCGGAAGTCCGCTAGAGTGACGCCTTTTAGGCAACTTAAGCATCTCAATCTCCTCCATTTCCGTCTCCTCCACCGGAACTGTTGCTGCGACGGCGCCGAACCAGGGCCGCCAGCGATGGCGACGAAATACCTTCTGTGGCGAGCGTGGCGACATCATAGCTGAGACCTTCCAGCTTATTGTTCCAAAGTATGTTGCCGGGTCGAAGCGTCGAGACAAAACAATTCACCGTAAGTATGTGCGTAAACTCGCCCCTCTTCCACGAGCACTGTCACAAAGCGATCACCAGCCGTAAGAAACCCACTTTTTAGTTGTGTCTTCCAAAACACTTGCCCATCCACCTTGCTGATAGCGGCCAAGTGACCTTTGACGCCGACGAACAGGGTGCGCGAAGTATCCATGATACGGTCGGAGCTAGAGCTCTGCGTCCGTCACAGCGCCCAGGTGCGCCGAACTGACCAGCTTCGCATATTTGGCCAGGACACCGCGCGTGTAACGTGGCGGAGGAGCTTTCCATTTGGCCAGCCGGCTGTTGATCTCTTTGGATGGCAGGTCGAGAGAAATTTCGCGTTTCTCGGCATCGATGGTGATTGGGTCGCCGTTCTTCACGATGGCTAGCGGCCCGCCCACGTATGCTTCCGGTGTGATGTGGCCTACCACGAAGCCATGGCTGCCGCCCGAGAAGCGGCCATCGGTGATAAGAGCCACCTCCTTGCCGAGACCTTTGCCCATGATGGCGGAAGTGGGTGAAAGCATTTCTCTCATACCCGGTCCGCCTTTGGGGCCTTCGTAACGGATGACGATTACATCGCCCCGTTGCACCGTTCCGTCGAGGATGGCTGCAAGGGCTGTTTCCTCGGACTCATAAACGCGCGCCCGCCCGCTAAAGCGCATGCCTTCCTTGCCGCTGATCTTGGCCACGGCGCCAGTCGGGGCAAGGTTGCCGTAGAGAATCACCAGGTGGCTGTCCTTCTTTATCGGATTGTCGAAACCGTGCACCACGTCCTGGCCCGACGGATAGGGCCTCACATTGGTGAGGTTTTCCGCAACCGTCTTCCCGGTCACGGTCATGCAATCGCCGTGCAACAGGCCCTTGTCCAAAAGCATTTTCATCAGCGGTGTCAGGCCGCCAATCTTGACCAGCTCCGCCATGACGTATTTGCCGCTGGGCTTCAGGTCGGCCAGCACCGGCACGTGCTTTCCGATACGCGTGAAATCATCGATGCTCAACTTCACGCCTGCCGAGTGCGCCATGGCCAGCAGGTGCAACACGGCGTTGGTCGAGCCTCCCAGCGCGATCACCACCGTGATCGCGTTTTCGAAGGCTTTTTTGGTCATGATGTCGCGCGGGCGGATGCCGAGTTTGAGTAAGTTAACCACGGCTGCTCCAGCGCGCTCGCAATCAAGGGTCTTTTCCTTGGAAACGGCCGCTTGCGCCGAACTGTTCGGCAGACTCATGCCCAAGGCTTCGATGGCCGAGGCCATCGTGTTGGCGGTGTACATGCCGCCGCAGGAACCCGCTCCCGGAATCGCGCACGCTTCCAGGCGTCCGAGATCAGCGTCGCTCATGAGCTTGTTGGCGTGTTTGCCGACCGCTTCAAAGACGGAGACCACGTCCACAGGCTTATTGTCGAAGTCTCCCGGGAGAATCGTGCCGCCATAGACAAACACGGCGGGCCGATTGAGCCGGGCCAATCCGATCAAGCAGCCGGGCATGTTTTTGTCGCAGCCGCCGATGGCGACCAATCCGTCAAAACCCTCACAGCCGGCCACTGTTTCGATCGAATCGGCGATCACTTCCCGCGAGACCAGCGAATACTTCATTCCTTCAGTGCCCATGGAAACCGCGTCCGAGATGGTAATGGTATTGAAGACAACGGCTTTACCGCCCGCATCATTGACCCCCATGGCCACGTGCACGGCGAGTTGGTCGATGTGAATGTTGCAAGGCGTGACCTGGCTCCAGGTCGAAGCCACGCCGATTTGCGACTTTCCAAAATCTTCCGCTTTGAACCCCACCGCGTAGAGCATCGCGCGGCTGCCGGCGCGTTCGGGACCATCCACGACGATGGAAGAAAAGGCGCGTTCAGCAGATTGGGATTTGGAAGCGGTCGAACCAGAACGTTTCGAGGCAGCAGTCTTCATAAATAAGGAGCCGAGTCTCACCGAAAACGTGACCCGTGGCAAGTCGCGCGCGCATTGACTGCAGCGGCGGTCTGCCACCGCCGAAAACGGCGCTCGTGAGAGCGTCGCTGGGATATCATGGCCGCCGACAAGCAACCCGATAGAATGCCTGGCCGACAAGAGGGTTCGGATCCGTGAGCGTCATCGAACCGGCTGAACCCGGCATCGGTGAGCCAATAACCACCCAGGAGGCGAGCGTCTCAGAACGCTCCAGCACGTAGAGCCGATTGGTCATGGATGTAAACTCCACACGCCAACCGTTGGTCGTTGACCCATAGGCCAGAATATGGAACGGCGGATCCGGCCCGGGCGCCAGCACAAAGGAAAGGTTATCAGCGCTCCCGTCGTTATTGCCGGTAACAAGGCGGTTGGTCAGCACAAATTCCACGAAGCGCGTCCCAACGGGCAGCGTGCCGCTGGTGCTTCGAGCGAGCAGACCTGTGGCGCCAGCGCGCATGGCAGCCGTCACATTGCCGATCGTGTTCGAGCCCAGCATCACCGCGGCTGCGTTGAGGAAGTTCGCGGTGAGCGCGGCGGTATCCTCCTGCGCGCCTCGTCCGCCAAACCAGCCGGAGAGCGCGTAATCCACACCCGTGCCATCCACGTCGCTGGCAATATCTGAAATGTCGAGACGCTGCAGAAGGAAGCCGCTGGCCGTGCCGCCCAGAAAGAAATTGGCGCCGCGATTAGTCGGACCGGGGCTGGCGAGCGACGGAAAATTTGTGTGCGATCCGTACTTTCCCAAGGTCGTGCTCGCGATGTCGAACCACCAGGCGATGCCACGATTGGTCGCGTAGTTGTTGGTGCCGGAGTTCGATTCGGCGTCGGCGTTAAAGATGAGATTCGTTCCAAAGCGCGTCGGCGGCAACGGCAGACCTTGCACGCGGGCATCAAGGTTCCAGGCCGGATCGATGGGTACCCGCATATGTGCGAGCACGGTGGCGCAAATGTCCACAATGCTGGGCGATGGCCAGATGACACCGCGCGCCGCGGATGGCCCGCTGTTGATGACGAACGTGATGCGCGACCGCTCTGGATCGGGATGATCGTGTTCGCCGTGGTCGGTCGTCACGATGACCAGCCAATCTTCCTGGGAGTAGGTGACACGGTTCGTGAGGGCACCGATGATCTGGCCCACCCGCCCGTCCGCGATTTCGATAGCCCGGACGTAGTTGGGCACGTCCGGGCCCCACCCGGAAGCGTGTCCGGCGGAATCCACATCCAGCAGCAGCATCCAGAACACGTCGGGATTTGCGTTCGTCAGGCGGCGGCAAGTCTCGTCCGTGACGGCGGCGTCGCTGGCGAAGGACATTTGCACGTCAGCGTCGGGGACCGCCGTGAGCATGGGCGCCCAGCGGGCAAAGGCCAGCGTGTTGAAGTTGCTGTTGGCCGTTTCGATGTGCCGGTAGAAGCTGGGATAATTCGCAAACTGGTTTCCGGCGAAACTGTTGCCGGGATCATTGACGCCGTGTTTATCGCCCCAAACGCCGGTGAACATGCTCGACCAGGAAGCCGCGCTGTGTGTGACCGGATGCGACACGACCCGCACTGAATGGCAGCCACGGGATTTAAGGGCGTCGAGGTTGGGAGTGCGGGCCACGGCCAGTGCGCTGGGCATCGTGCCGTCGATGCCAATGATCAGCACCTTGTTGGTGAGTGCCGCCGAGTCAACGGCAGCGGCGAGTGCGAATGCACAAATCAAAACCAGGGCCTTCATCGCTAATCCAGTCTGGAACTATCGTATTGTGACACTTGTTGGAACGAAAGCCAGCTTGGAGCAAGCGGACGGGTTCAGAGGCGCAATGCGCGCACGAGGTTCGAAGCGTTCTTTATTCACATCTTGTGCTTGGCCAATTGCCACACGATGCGCAGTCCGTGGATGAATGCCAACACCAGCAGACCGATGCCGGAAAGGTGTTCCATCCGAAGCAACGTTTTCTCGCTGAATTTCCTGTGGCCGAGTGAAACCGCCCAGCTCAGCCCCAAGAACCACAAGCCTGTTCCGGCGCCCACTCCGCCGATGCACGCGAACTTGCCGGGGCCGTTGGCTTCGACCCATTCGCGCGAAATAAAATTGGCCGCCAGGATAATCCAGAAGACGAGCACCCCCGGGTTTCCCATCACGCGCACGAAGCCTATCCAGAAGGCAGAGTGGGGATGCAACTTTTCTTCGATTCGCTCCTCAATCTTATTCGCCGCGGGGATGGATCGGGCGATCAGGAACTTCATCCCCAGGAAAAGCATGAAGACGAAACTGAAGACTTCCATGGCCGCCTTCACCAGCCTGCCGCCAAAGAAGGAGGAGAACCCAGTGAAGGCAATCGTGCAATAGACTATTTCCATCGCGGTCGCGCCCAGGCCAATCAACATCGCCCAGGCAAAACCCCGGCGCGCGCCTTCGTTGATGATGGTGAGGTTGATGGGACCAAGCGGAATGGAAAGAAGCAGGCCGCTCAGGAAGCCCGTCAAGGTGGCGGTGACAATGGGGGGCCAATCAAACATGCGTCGCGGCGCGTCAGTCAGCCAATTCCGGTTCGTCCTCCTCCTCTTCGATCTCGTGGCGAATCCTTCGGGAAAGACGCGGACGGATAAAACCGTAGAGCAAATAGGCGGTGAAGAAGAAGGGCAGCACGTATTGGAGCACTTTGTCCCAGAGAATCAGGAAAAAGCCAATCAACAGCACGATGCCGATCATTTTTGAGAAGGGACGTTTGGCGCGCCAATCCAGCGACTTGAAACTCGGATACTTGACCTCGCTGACCATCATGAGCGACAGAAACACCAGGATGCCCGGCAAGACGTAGCGCCAATGACTCTCCGCCAACGCGCGCCCTTTGACGGTCAGGAGCAGCAGTGTCAAAGAAGCCACCAGCCCTGCGGCCATGGGAATGGGAAAGCCGAGAAAGTCTTTTCCGCCTCCCGAACCGGCGTTCACCGACAGGCAGTTGAAACGAGCCAGACGGAACGCGCCGCAAATGAGGTAAATCGAGGCGATAAACCATCCGATCTGAGGAAGATCCTTGAAGGTGCCGGCGAGCACCACGCGATGCACCAGGAAGGCTGGCGCCGCCCCAAAGGAAATAATGTCTGCCAGCGAATCGAACTCCCGGCCAAAGGGACTTTCGTAGCCACCCATGCGCGCCACTCTTCCGTCCAACAGATCAAAAATGCAGGCCAGCAAAATGTAGAGCAATGCGTGGCGAATCTCCGACGCGAAATCCGGGTTGCTCGGATCGGCCTGTACGATTTTTGTCAGGGCCAGGAAGCCGCAGAACAGATTGGCGGCCGTAAGCAAATTGGGCAGAAAGTAGATCTTCAGCCTCGGCTCGCAATGCGCCGATTCCGCGTTTTTGGGAATGTCGGTGTCCATAGCCAATTACTCGAACGAGGCGACGATGCTTTCGCCGCCTCTCACCTTTGCTCCAAGCTTAACATGGATTTTGACCGACAGCGGCAGATAAAGATCGCAGCGGGAGCCGTACTGGATCAGGCTGATCCGCTCGCTGCGGGGCACGGTTTCGCCCGCAGTCACCCAGGGAACGATGCGCCGGGCAATCAGTCCAGCGATGAGGCGAACGCCAACTTTTTGGCCGGGATATTCAGTCGATTCAAAACCGATGAGGACATTTTCGTTGTGTTCGCCGCAATCGGTGCGAGTGGCGTTAAGGTACTTGCCGACGGTGTGTTTGAGATAAGCAATCTTCCCGTTGATGGGTGCGTTTTGCACGTGCACGTCGATGACGGAGAGAAAGATGGAGATGCGCTTGCACGGGCCGCCCATGAACTCCGGCTCGGTCGTTTCGTCGATCACGTCCACCTTGCCGTGGGCGGGGGAAACGATGGCGTTGGGAATACTGGGCGGGGAGGGATTGGGATCGCGGAAAAAGTAAAGGGTGAAGAGCGCGAATAATATCCAGAGCGCGATCAGCACTGTGGTGACGGCTGCGATGAGGCCGCCGACAAAAATGGCCAGATACCCGGCGGCCATCAGCGCCAGCAGCAGAATGAGCGTCCAGAAGATCAATTTCCCGGCCGCTCGCAAGGCTTTGCCCGAATGTTTCATCGCGGGCATCCTAGTTTGGGGAAAGCGAGTTGGGAAGCGTTGATCCCGTTTTTTGGCGGCGGCAGCTACGTGTCCATCCAGAGGGAAATAAGAAAAGCGGTAACGAACACGATTGTGAATGTTAGATTCTAACTTCGAGAATTTTCATGAAAATATGACGTAGCTTTTCCCAATGCCGCGGAATACTCAAAACGCAGAGGTCGGGGAGGTTTGCGCAGAGGAGGCAGAAAGATGGGGCCAGCCTGCCCTCTGTTTCCTTGCGTTAACACAGCGCTGGCCAAAGAACATCAAATCTCGTCGCTTAGGAATCGCCATCCAGCAAACGCCCGATGCCGCCGAGGGCCGAGCCTTCTTCGCGACCGCCTCTTCCGGTTTTGGGAGAAGCGGCCGTGATTCGGTCAGCCAAACGGCTCAGCGGCAGCGATTGCAACCAGACGCGGCCCGGCCCGCGCAAGGTGGCGAAGAACAGACCTTCCCCGCCGAAGAACGCACTCTTGATCTTGCCCACGAACTGGATGTCGAAATTGACGGTTGGCTGAAAAGCGACAATGCAGCCGGTATCGACTCGCAACACTTCGCCCATTGCCAAATCGCGCTGGTGAATCGTGCCCCCGGCGTGAATGAAGGCCCAGCCGTCCCCCTGCAGCCGTTGCATGATGAAACCCTCGCCGCCAAAGAGGCCAGCGCCGATCTTCCGATTGAACGCGATGCCGACACTGACGCCTTTGGCTGCACAGAGGAAGGAATCCTTTTGGCAGATCAATTCGCCCCCAATCTGATTGAGATGGACGGGAATGATCTTGCCCGGATACGGAGCCCCGAAGGCGACGCGCTTCCGGTTCGTGCCACGGTTTTGGAAGACGGTCATGAAGAGGGATTCGCCCGTGAGCAGCCGTTTGCCGGCGCTCATCAGGGAGCCCAGGATACCGCTGCCTGGCTGCGAGCCATCGCCAAAGATGGTCTCCATCTCGATCCCGTCGTCCATGTACATCATGCCACCGGCTTCGGCGAGGGCGGCTTCCTGGGGATCGAGTTCCACTTCGACGAACTGCATGTCGTCGCCGTAAATCTTGTAGTCAATCTCGTGCATTGTCGCCATAAGTCGTGTTCGGTTAAATTAATTGGCGGCAGAATAGGCGCCTTGCCGAAAGTTGGCAGCTACAAAATGCGCCCGGCTTCATAATGCGAAATCAGAAACCGCGTTGCGGTTGGGGAGGAATTCGGCTGCTTACTTTCCTGAGATGCTTTCGCCCGCCAGCATTGGTTCCAAACGGCGCGGCAAGTCAGCGCTCGCCACGTCCAGCAGTTGGCGACAGTCGTGTTCCGAAAGATTCAACGACGGCGCGGCGGCGTGGACGAACCCGCTGAACGTCTTTCGGGCATAGTTCATCAAACCCTGCCGCAACGGAAGGGAATAGAGAGCCAGCGTCAACCCATAAACCAGGGTGTGCCATCCCTGCGCCTCTTCCTGGTCCACAGCCTGGATGTAGCGCTGCACCAGCCGGTCATCCCGCAACGGGCGGAGTCGTCTGAGCTGGCTTTGTCCGACGCGCCGGCTGGCCGATGCAAGATCGCGAAGAAGCGGCTGGCCGCTGACTTCCCGATCGAGGACGACGAGCTCGCGGCTTTGGTTGTGTCGCGCGTGATGATAAGCGCGACAAATCGTCGGCAGTTCCAGGGGCAGCAGTATCTCCGAGCGATAAGCAGCCAGAAAAATGGAGAGTGCTTCCAAGCTGCTTACCATCGGCTGCCGCACGAGCGCCGCGGCCGCGCTTAAAGAGAGCAGGCCCTCGACTGAACCCAGTTGCGCCAGGAGCGGATGAAAGTCGCCCAGCAGTTGCAGGCCTTCGGCAGATTGCGTTCGGCTCAATATGGTTTGCTCTCTATTCACACGCTGACTCGGAAACAATTTCATTTTATGCTATATCGGCGCCTCCGTGCGTGCCAACACGAAAACCTTTCTAGTGCAAAAAAATATCTTGCTAAAAGCTTGCTGACAAAAATGGTTTCCTATAATTTCGTTTGCAAATTAGCAAGACGGACATCTTGATTCTGCTGCTGCTTTGCAGGCTCAGCACCACGTCTTGGACTAGACGAGCAAATTATGGCTACAGTGGATTTTGCAATCGCGGTCGGCGGCGAGGCAGGGCAGGGAATCGCCACGCCCGGCGACATTCTCGCGCGCATTTTCGCCCGGCGGGGACTTCATCTCAACGCCTACAATGCCTATCAATCCATCATTCGTGGCGGGCACACCTTCCTGACGATTCGCGCCAGCGACGCGCCCGTGACCAACATGGGCGACAAGCTTGATGTGTTGATTCCGCTCAATCAGGACACGATGAACCGGCACCTGAAACTTTTGCGGAGCGGGTCGTGTGTGATTTACGATGGCGATAAGCTCAAGCCTGGCGACCACGCCGAAGGAGTCCAGCTTTGCCCCATGCCCATGAAGCAACTCTGCGGCGCGAACAAGCTCGGGGGCAACACGGTTGCGGTCGCGGCCACGCTGCAAATGCTGGGCATTGAATTCGGACCGCTGGAGGAAGTGCTGACGCGGCAGTTCAAAAGGAAAGGCGACGCCGTCATCGCCGAGAACGTGAACATGGCTCGCGCTGGCTATGACCATGCAGCCAATAATTTCAAGCCGTTCCCGGTCAAGGCGCCCAAGCTGAGCAAAGGTCTGGGGGTGGTGACGGGCAACCAGGCCATTGCCCTGGGGGGCGCAGCCGCGGGGGTGAAATTTTACGCGGCGTATCCGATGAGCCCGTCCACAGGTGTGCTGATGTGGATGGCCGCTCACGCGCGTCAGTTGGGCATCATGGTCCGGCAGGTGGAAGATGAAATCGGCGTCATGAACATGATCATTGGCGCGGCCCACACGGGGTGCCGAGCTATGTGCGCGACTTCCGGGGGCGGTTTTGCGCTGATGACCGAAGCGGTCGGAATGGCGGGCATGATTGAAACGCCGGTGGTTTGTGTCGATGTCCAACGCGCCGGGCCAGCCACGGGTGTGCCCACGAAGACCGAGCAAGGCGATCTCTGGCAGGTGCTGGGCGCAGGCCACGGAGATTATCCTCGCTTCATTGTTGCGCCCGTTGACCAGTTGGATCTGTTCAAGACGATTCCCGAGTTGTTCAACCTCTGCGACAAATATCAATGTCCCGGCCTTGTGCTTTCGGACCTGCTAATCTCTGAAGGCACGTCCAGCGTCGATCCGGCTGAGCTCAACTTCAATGTGAAGATCGACCGCGGGGAGATTATTCTCCCGAATGGCAACGGCGAGGCCCAGAATCCTTTTGGCGGCTCTAATGACGATGCCTACTGGCGTTACAAGAACACTGAAAGTGGGATCTCGCCGCGCGCCGTCCCGGGTGTGCCCGGTCACATACACGTGGCAGCGACAGACGAGCACGATGAAGACGGCACGTTGATTAGTGATGAATTCACCAATCCAGTCAAACGGCGCATGATGGTCGAGAAGCGTGCCCGCAAGATGGAAACGGCCCTGGCGCAGATCGCCCCGCCCAAATTGTTCGGTCCGGCCAATGCCCAGGTCACGCTGGTGGGCTGGGGCTCCACGCAAGGTGTTGTTCGCGAAGCAGTAGAAAAGCTGGCGGGCGAGGAAGGCATTGTGGCCAATCAATTGCACGTGAAATGGATTGTTCCCTTCCATGGCGAAGAAATCACGCGCATCCTCTCCAAAAGCAAACATGTGATTGTGGTGGAAAACAATTTCTCCGGACAGTTCGCCCGATATCTGCGTTCCGAGACCGGGATCGAGGCTCACGGACACATTCGCAAATACGATGGCGAACCTTTCATGCCTCATCACATCGTCGATGCGGTCAAGGAACAACTTGCCGGCAAGGCGAAGCTTTCCGTTCCGGCTCACGAAATCTATGTTTAGAGATTGAATATGAATACTGTCATCGCAACGCCTCCTCCCCAACCGGTTCAAGAGACCCCGCCTGGAGAACTCAACAAGGACAGTTACAAGGGCAAGATTCATCCCGATTGGTGTCCCGGGTGCGGTGATTTTTCCGTTCTCTCTGCGCTGCAAACCGCGTTGTTTGAATTGGGACTTAAACCGTACCAGGTCATGGTCATTAGCGGCATCGGATGCTCTTCGAACCTGCCGGGGTTCATCAATACCTACGGCATGCACACCCTGCACGGTCGCTCGCTGGCGGTCGGCACGGGCGCGAAGCTCGGCAATCACGAACTCAAAGTCATCTGCACCGGCGGCGATGGCGACGGCTATGGCATCGGGGGCAACCATTTTGTCCACACGATGCGTCGCAACGTGGACCTGACTTATATCGTGATGGACAACCAGATTTACGGCCTCACTACCGGGCAGGTTTCACCAACGAGTGTCAAGGGCATGAAGACCAAGAGCAGCCCTCATGGGAGCGTGGAAAACCCTATCAATCCGATCCCGATGGCCCTCGTCGGCGGGGCGACCTACGTGGCACGCGCTTTCAGCGGCAAACAGAAACACATGGTGGAGATCATCAAAGGGGCGATTCAACACAAAGGTTTTTCCCTGGTTGATGTCTTCAGCCCGTGTGTCACCTACAACAAGGACAACACGTATCAATGGTTCAATCCGCGCGTGAAGATCCTCGAAGAACAGGGTCACGACCCGAAAGATTTTCACCAGGCGATGGACAAAGGTTATCTGTGGGGCGACGAGATCCCGATCGGTCTTTTTTGGAAGCGCACCGATTTGCCAACGCTGGAGGATCTGGAGCCCGTGCTCCACGAAGGCGGGCCTTTGGCGTACCGCAAACTGGGCATCCCCCAGGAAGAGGCCCAGGACTTGATCAAGGAATTGCTTTAGGCCGGATTCTGTTCAGGCCAAGGAGCCCCATCCAACGGAGCGCGAACTTCAGTCGCTTCGGTTTTCAGATGGCGCAAAGGACTGGCAGAATGGGGCTGTGATTTCAACAGGCTTTCTTGAGTGGCTGGAGGCGCGTTCGCTGTGTGCTAATCCGTTTGGAGCATTCCGGGCAAATGCAGGGACTAACGTTCCCCCGGGAATGTTTTTGGATGTAAAGTTCGATGCGGTGCCAGTGCCCTTTGGCGTCGAGGATTTTCTTGCAGCTCAGACATATGGGCAAGAGGCCGTTTAAACGTTTGACTTCCTCAGCGGCTTCCCGCAATTGAATGATCAGTCGTTCCCGCTCCACAGCGGCCCGTTCGCGTTCCTCCAAAAGGCGCTGCTCTCGAAGCACCCGGCGGACGGCCAAAGGCAGCCGGCCGATTCGATCCTTGAGGATGTAATCATCCGCGCCTTTACTGATGAACTCCAAGGCGGTGTCTTCCGCCAGGACACCTGTGACCAGAATGAAAGGAACGTCTTTGCCAATCTCATCGAGCATTTCCAGCGCTTCAAGGGCGTTCCACGCGGGCAGGTTGTAGTCGGCCAGGACGACGTCGTAATCGTTGTTTTCCAATTTCTCGGAAAACTCTTCGGCGGTAGAGGCGATGTCTGGTGACACGGAAAATCCAGCTTTGGTCAAGACTCGCACGCATAATTCCGCATCCGACCGGCAGTCCTCCAGCAATAAGACCTTTAAGGATTGTCCGACGACGAACGCGGTTTCGTAACCTCGATTGCTCATAACTTAATCTTCTTTCTTTCGCTTGGTCTTGCGTCCCGCCCGGGGCATGGCGTGGCAAAGCTCCAGCCAGAGGCGCAAATCCATCTGTTGTTGATTGTCTTTTTGCGCGTTCGCAGATTCGGTGCCAGCCACTGGTGATGCCTTTGCGAAAAAAGGAAAAACATGTTTGCACCGCCTTTCGCTGCCTCGACAGGCCGAAATGAAACGCCGAAAGCCCGTTCCGCCCAGGTTTTCAGCGTCTCAAAATTGGTCGTGAGTGTTCCATGTGGCGAACGAACTGCGCCGGGTGGCGCTTCTTGAGGTCACATATAGCGATTGCCAAAATAATTTCCGACCAAACCAAGAGCCAAGGCTGCTGCGCCTCACAGAGGCGCGCTCCGGGAGCGCGGGTCTGCGACCCGCAGCATGTCCAATAGGTTGCCAATCGGAAATGAATTCTGGCA